>Ga0182027_10000439_pt1 | contig 72492 bp, 50 predicted proteins | sample 712E1DmetaG_FD_121300 | JGI IMG/M metagenome (GOLD analysis project Ga0182027, IMG submission 121300) | Permafrost microbial communities from Stordalen Mire, Sweden - 712E1D metaG (Illumina Assembly) | ecosystem: Environmental > Terrestrial > Soil > Wetlands > Permafrost | place: Sweden...
GGCAAGGCGGAAAGCGATAGAAGCGTGGTTGCTGAAAAACAACATTATCAGGTTAACCTTAAACGGAAAAAGTGTCACCCAATTTTCAGGCTAAAAAGGGACATTATCTAGTTGCCGGCACAACCAGGAGCATGGCGCACTGCACCGCGACGATGTAATCCCCTAGCTTATGATATTTTTCGTTCACATCGATGATGTGCATCGGGTTGGCCTGGGAAGCAGCGACCATCCGGGCATAGGATGTGATGTCTTTTGTCTGGCCAACAGAGACCTTATACCCGGTTTGCTTGGCTACAAGTTCAAGAAGGATCTTTGTGTCTGAATTCATGACTCTCTTTCAAATTTTTTAGAAAATACTTTTTTCATCACGTGCATTATTTTTAAATCATTGGACCTGATACTCCCCGTACCGCTTGATTATTTGCCGCAGATTTTTTTCACTATAAACATACCGATCATTTTCTTCTCTGAATTCCTGAAATAATTCAGAATTGTCAAAATGAATTCTTGCTTCCTCGTAAAAAGGGGTTTGTAATCTCCTAAATAAATCAACGAAGTCGTCTATATTTGCCGGGGAAATGGTGCTGGGTACCTCTGTGTGATTAACTCTTATCAGTCCTTTGCTTAAGAATGAAAGCAAATTCGAGCACCCGTTATCCCCAAGAAATTCAGGAACAGACATTGAGCCAGATGTTGGGGTTTTATCGCATTGCCCTTGATGGATAATTTTAAAATCGGCATAATGTGAATTTTTGTCATCGCTCCAAATAACATAACCATCTTCAGGTGTTTCGATAAGCTTGCCACAAACGTCACATATCCATTGCTTTAATGGTTCTAACATTTCTTTTCCCTTTCTAGTATCGAACGAAATCTATCCAATGTCAACATCATCCCCCAACCCCAGCTCCCTCAATCCTGATTTCGTCTCCTCGATCTTCTGTTTCTGAATCCCCTCCGGCGGCTCGATTTCCACTTTTACCGTCAGCTTGATCCCTTTGCCACCGGTAAATTTCGACAAAACGCGGGTGTAAAAATTTGTCCATTTCTGCCAAGGAATCTCACCGGACCAGACAATCCGTTTGGCCTGGCTCGCAATGGATACGCTGCTTTTTTCATCGGGCTGCGGCACCGGTTGCACCTGAGGTTTGTCTTTGGGTCCATCTACAGGATCCGATTGTTTCTGTGCTATGAGCGCCTTTTTATAGGTCTCGGCCGTTTCTTTCGTAATGATAAACATGTCGTTCGAAATTTCCACTTCAGTGGCATTCAATCCGGAACCGTAAACAAAAGGTTCATATGATTTACCCTTCTTTCCAACATATGCCAGCATTCCACTATTCACACCACGAACGATGGTTTCTTTGATTGTATCGGGGTTAAGAAGGCGCGGAAAGACTGGAGATGCGAAGAAGGCGTCCCGAACCGCCTTTGTACTCCATTCCACGAATGCCGGGGACCAATTTCGAAGAATACAGTTGGGGCTGATGGTTGTTTCAACATCACCATCCTTCCGCAACCGCTCGACAATCAGGGTCGTTAGGGAAGCTGCAGCGCTGGAATGAGGCAGACCCAGGTCAACAGTCCGGATGGAATTGTCCTTATGAAGCAGCATAAGAATTTTGTATGTCCGCCAGACCGACTCTCGAAGGTCCCGCTTCGATTTTTTCAAGTTCTCCGACAGCAACCGTAATTGTGTGTCATCGAGATTAATTTCTTTCGCTTCATCCTCTATTGCCTGCCAGGCAAGACACTTCCTTGCATCTTCCCGGAGATTAGTTGAGGTTTCGGGTACGCACCATACCAGACCATTCTTAAACGTCCTTGCCGACGTTCCATATTCCTTTGTCATGGTCTCAACAAATAATGAAACCTTCCGGTCTTCCTGCAAGGCTTGCTCGGGTGACAATACAACAAATGTCAGCAGAGGCCGGTCGGATATCTGGTTGCTTTTATCCGGAAAGAACACCAATTCAACCTGTGCCTTTTCTTCAAATACCTCTCTTATTTCATCCCGCACACATTCGTTTATTTCCGATGTTTGGATGCTTGCGCGACGATCAGATAGAAGTTTATTCAGGTTCGGCGATATTCCGAAACGGTATTTGTTCCGGTCAACCGACAGAAAATAGCAGGTAGTCGTAAGCGTCTCGATGACAGTCTCAACATTGCCAATATCCATTTCCGGCTCGGCAACCGCGAGGCGTATTTCCGGGACCGTTGCCTCTGACCGGAGCGTGCCACCATTCGATTCGAAAAATATTGCGGTAGACACCTTCCTGTGGAGCCGTGCTTTTTTTATGCTTTCAATGGCTTCCTTATCGAGTTGACATGCGTGTGATTCCTGCTTGCCAGCAATATCAGTTGTTACCGCACCCTCGAGCCTGCTTTCGCCTAGCTGTTCAAACACTGCCACGCGAAACAAGGGATCATCAAGAGGAGCAGTTCCCAATCCTATCAGACTGTCCTTGTGCGCCCCTTTAAAACCTTCCTGATAAGCTTTAGAGACCCATAAAGCCAAGAGACGGAGGATACCACGGGTTTGCTGAAACCGGGGCAGCGCCTGCCATTTGCGCTCAAATACCGAAAGAAGCATGGGATGAAAAGGATACGATGTCGAAAACTTCTCACGGGCATGTTCTACAGGAAACCAGCTGGGAATCTGGTTCCGGTACTGGATAGTCCAATCCGCATACTCATTACAGACATCCGTGGATTCCTTCGACAATAATACTTTGCCGTCTGGGCTTACTGAATTGATGTCCCACTCAAATAACCGGCGGCGAATAATCTCAGAGACTTCAGATTCCGCAGACATGATCATCGCTTTCCCAACGCGGTTGAGCATGTGCTTCAACCGTTCGTAATCGGTCATATCGTCGGGAGTCATTTCGATTACTTCCGATTTGGGAATCGAAATCACCAGCACGATGTTGTCCATTCCCCTTACGGTTTCCGAAAGATTCTGCAGGAAATCATAAAGCTGGTCCGCAAACCCGGATTTGCGATATCTGCTTACATAGTTCATAATTTCATCCATCAGAATAAGCGATGGACGATCCTTTGGCAGGAATTGACGGATTACATCACCCGCAGGCGCAATAAATTTCTTCTCATGTTCCTCAACAAATTTGAATGCTTCCTTACCCCCAAGCTGGAAAGCGATCTCTCCCCACGGTGTTTTTCTAAGGGGTGTGCCATCCGCGCCCCCGCGCCCGGTAAGGGAATCGAATTCCGTACCCACAAATACGGCAGTGGCAGCATTGGGAACAGCGTTAATCCCGGCTTTCGAAAGGAGCGCCTTCACGCCGAGCCAATCGTTCGCCTTGGCCCCATTCGATGCCAGATGAAAAAGTAGAGTAAGGGCATGGGTCTTGCCGCCGCCAAACTGCGTAGTCATATTAAAAATCGCCGATGTTTCGGTTTTTTCTCCGGAGAGACGTCGGAGTACTTCAGATCCGAGTGAGATCAGATTCTTCGTCATGTATGTCCGCTCAAAGAACCGCGCAGGGTCCTGATAGTCCACAGGAGCGCTGCCGTCTCTGACTTTGTCGAGATGAACGGCGAATTCCGAGGCGTCGAGGGGTTTGCCTTCGCGGAGGTCTTCGCGGGGAGTGACGAGTTTGTACCAGGGTTTAAGAGGCATAGGGGCTCCGATTATTTCTTTTGCAGCAATTTGTTATCATCAGTAACTGTTTGAACTACAAAGTCTTTGAAAGTGTCAGGATATTTTCCGATACCAGTTAGTAGAATTATCTGGTACAACTTACTATTGATAGCTATATCCTTTATGCATTCAAATGATTTAATCAGATTTTCTCTGTCAATGCCGGAAGTTTCAGGGGTGTCAATTAATAAAAACCTAGGAAATCTAATGCCATCATCCAATAGTGACAGGTAAAGGAGTGTAAAATAATAAAGTAGTCTTCGTGGAACAGCTGCACTAGCTTCTCTATATTCCCCGTCATTGATAAGAGGCATGTAATCTGAATCAATTGAGGCTCTTCTACAATCTTTAACTGTTTTTTGCATCATTTCATTATATTTTTCCCCAAATTGAGTAATACGTCTATCCATTTCAAAGTTTGCATCTGCAAATAACTTATCGACTTCTTTTTTTGCTGACCCGCAAGCTAATTCAGAGGTGTTTAGTCTATCTTCAAGGTCTTGCCTTTTCTGTTCAAGATCCAATTGCTGCCTTAAACTTCCAATTTCATTTTTTAATTCAACGATTTTATTAGAAGCATCTTTAACTTCCTCAAAATTAACGGACCCATCAAGTTGGTTGATAATAGCTGTGATCTTTTCCCTTTTTTCAGCAGATTCTTTTGCAACAGACTCCATTTGCTTTTTAAAGTCATTAAGGTCTCTCTCGCAAGCAAGGATAGCTTCATCAACGGTTTCCACGGTTTTTTGTTTAGCTTGTAAAATGTCCATGTATTCACTAGACGAATAAAAGAATTTCTCATATTCTGATTCGTCTATATCAGCACCGCAAACACATTTATTTTTGTTCCTCTTCACATCTCTAAGACAATATGGGCAAGTATCAGCAGAAAACAACCCTAATTGCTCATGCGCGTATATCATCTTCTTTATTTGCGTAACTTCAAGTATTGAAAGTGTTTTTACTTTTTGAAGTTGGCTCAATTCGTCAATCAATTCTTCAGCTTTTTGCCTTAATTGACTTTCGCGAAGCTGAAGGTCAAGCATCTCACTCTTGACGATTGTAATTTTCGACATAGATTCAGCTGGTCGTTGCGGTTTAATGCTAAGGCTTTTAAAATATTCTTCAATCCTTGATAACTGCGCAATCTTCTTTTGAATGGCATCCTTAATGAATTCTGTATTCATATCTTTTAAATTGCTTTTTGATATTTCACCTGCCATGCTTTTATACAAATCCACAGCGCCTTTTAACTTCAACCGATCATTGTCGTTTTCCCTATATCGACTTAAAGCTTTATAATAATCATGAAATGCTTTTCCTATTAAAACTTCAAAGATTGCACGCCTCATTACTTTTGAATCAGAAATAAAGTTCGAAACATCCTGAGATTTAAAAACATCAATTGGGTTTGGGGCTTGATCATGATAAATAAGACGAAAAATATCCCTGATATTAATTTTCCAGGTTATTGTTCCCATAGATAGCTCTACAGGATCAATTTCCAATTTACCAAGAATCCAATCCGAAAAAGTAAATTTGTTTTCTTGGCTACGAAATATCGGCAAAACATCGATATTGCCATTTGGATCACTCACTGAAATATCATTTGATCCAATAAATCTTTTTACGAAATAATGATCGTTGCCGATTTGGATATGGACATCAATGCAATTATTCTTATCGCTTCTAATTTCTTTATGATGATTTGATTTCATAGGATGAAATTTCTCCACGTCACCGCTCAAACCATAATAAAGAAGATCTGAAAATGTGGTTTTACCCGACCCGTTGGTTCCCTCAATAATATTCAATCCATCTTCGAAAATAGGAGACTCGTAATAATAGCTGTCTCCTGAATATTTAAGTTGCCTTATAGCTAGACGTGCCATGTGTTCACTCCGTTTTGAGTGAAAAGCCGATTTAGAAGAGTCTTTAATGCTATCGTTTTTATTCTTGGCAATAACTTTCGAAGCTTCTTTGCATTTTCAATTTCTGCTTGATACACTGCAGGATTAAAAAATTGTTTTGGCATTTTGTCCAGATTTAAGTAAATGTCGAGCAATGCGTTATCATTTTTATTTGTTTCAATGGATACAAATCCTCGTTTTTGCAAAACAAATAGTAATCTGGATAAAAGATGTCGTCTGGACAGACTGTTTACGTAAATATGCTGAAGCGTTTGAATATCATCCGACCCTAAATGTGCATGCTCTTTCAAAGATAACTCTAACAACCTAATACAATTAGAATCAGCTATAAAATCTGTAAGAAACGCAATTTTTGAAGAATCGATAAACAAATTTTTATCCGAATCACATTCCAATGAATATAAGAGGATAAGGGAATTGTATGTAAGAAAATAGAAATCATCCCCTTTTGCAAACATCAGTCTTTTTTTTATTTCAATATTTCCATGTTTCATTATTGGTTTCCTCCCTGATCAAAGGAAAGAAAACAGCTGTCAATTAACTCAAGGATTACTCCCCGTAAAAATTTATCGTTATTCAATAGATACTTATAATCCTTTGATAATTCAGTTAGATCTTGTTGTGCAGTTAAAACCAGGTCCGTAACCCACTGTTCGATTATTTCGTTTGTCACGGGGTTGATGGCATTTGAAGTAATTAATATTTTTAAACGATCAATACATGTATCGTAAACACGATATTTAAATGATAGAATGCTTCTTTCATAACTAAAGGATTTTTGTTCATGTCGATTAATTGCAACTTTCCTGCATAAGCTTTCTTCAAATGTTTTATCAGGCAATTTACATACAGCACGATATTTATCTATTATGTTTCTTTTATCAGAGGGCAACGGCAACTGATTCCAAAGCTCCCAAACGGGATCAATCAAATGATAATCATTACGCTGAATATCCTTGACCACGCACATTATATCTGAAGCGTGAACAAAACGGTCTATGGGATCTTCAGCTAACTGGCGTTGATCAAAAAGGTCTATCATCAACGAAATCAAGTGAGCTTCCTTACCGTCAAGATCTTGCGAATAAAACTTACTTTTCTTAATTTTTGCTACTAATTCTTTTTCAAGAGCACCTTCATCTTGCATATCAAACGACCAAGATATCCTTTCTAAAAAGGCGATCCAATCAGTGTCTCGCCATGCCTTGATAGTTTCAAGATTGCCTTTAGAACCTCTTGATGTGTATTGAGTTGTGTATTCTTCAATTATAATGATTTTAATGCAATCGATAAGATTGTCTGCGTCATAATTTTTATTTATTAACAATTGCAAAACGGGTTCTTTGGGATACGCAATTTTTGATTCATGACCAGATCGCTGCCTTTCTTTCGCAATTCCAGTAGTAGAATAAAACCCGAAGAAAAGTTTTGAGCTTAAATACTGTTTGTGCCAGGCATCAATAAATATTACCATGGTGTTAAGGACTTGATGACTATTTAATGAAAAGGCTGTTTCAGAATCATAATTTTTATCTTCTTCAATATAGTCATCTTTCCCGTTTTCACGAAGATTGACATCACCTTCATTTTCAATGGCGCAATAGCAATAAACATATGGTCGCTCTGTAGTTTCCATTGCATTAAGCATTAACTCAACGGCACGGAGCTTTTGCAAGCGGAACCCTTTGGCCTGCGCTCTTGCTTCTCGATTAATTGTATCGTCTGAAGACACAGCATTTCCTTTTTAATAAATTAAAACCCCAACCCCTTCTTCCTCGCCAGCACCCCATCCACCCAACGCTTTTCTTCACTGCTTGCCGGATACAAAGCAGAAAATGCCTGCGCCAATCGCCAATACCGCTGGTCTTGCCCAACACCATCTTCCACTAAAAATCGCTTGAGTGCCTCGCTTCTGCCGGTTGCAAAAAGGATCATGCTCTGATGAAGACGGTCGAGAACTGTTTCACCGATTTTACCGGAAGTATGGAGATCGAATCCGGTGCTGCCTTCTTCCTCAATCCCAAGTTCTGAAAAAAGATTTATCTGATCGCTTTTCTTTTTCTTCTTTTTCGGGGCTTCGACAGCGTCTTTCCCGAAAAGATATCTGGCCCGTTCAGATACAGGCAATAGCCGTGCGGTTTCACCTTTCGCTTCAACAAGGTTCTGAAGCTGCTCAAGGTGTGCGCCTAAGCCCTGCGCTATCTTTCGGGCGGCATCGTATTCGAGCACAAATCCGCCAGTGGGCTTTTTAGAAGAACCTGATTCTTCATCTTCCGCTGATTCATCCCCGGAGTCTTCGGTTACGCCATTCCCATCGCCACCCGTAGAAAGCGTCCATAGCCACATAGCAGTAAGCCTGGCGTCTTCTTCGAAATCTGAGGTCTGCGCTCCAGCAAACACCATGTCCAACGCTTCTTTGGCAACAACAGCCCAAACATGCTCTAGGTATTCCTTGAGTGGAACCGATTCACCGCTTGCTTTTTCCACCTTGGAATAGCGCGAGAAAATTTCAAGCGCTGGGCCAAGGCATGCGAAAATCGCGTCTGCTCCCACTACCCCTTCGTGCGCCAAACGAGGCATCCAGTCATGAATGCGTATGGGGAGTTCCTGAAGAACATCGCGCCAATCGCCAATATAATTTTCAGAAACGGAGCCATCAGGGTTTTCCCTGGGACGACAGACAAGATGAATAGAGGATGCAAGGGAAGCTGTGTTATTTGCATTTATTCTGCCTTCACGTTCGGTATCAATCGGCCATGAGGCTGTTATGGACCAGCCAGCCTGTAACATAGCTTGGAGCTGCGCCTCCCACCCATGAGTCGACTTGTGTGCGAACACTACGACCCCAAGACCTGCAGGATTTACAACTCGCCTAGCTTCGGAAAGTGCCTCTGTCATTTTACGTTCAAAGAACAACCTTTCATCTTTAGAGTTTGGATGCAGGACTACCGCTTGTTGTTCCTTTGGTGTAAGAATTTCGCTAAAAAGAGAATCCAATCCTGGGGGCAGGCTCCTCTTTAACCAAACATAAAAAAAATCTGATATTTGCGCATATGCAACAGCATCATAATAGGGTGGATCCGTACATAAAAGTGCAACGCTATCGCTTGGCATAGGATGGTTTGTCGCATCGCTTTGTACAGCAGTCCCCCCATAAATGACACTACCAGCGATTTGTTCGACAAACATTTCAACATACCTTACACATTCAGACCAATCTCCCGCGCTTCCAGCAAACGGATTCATTTCCCCAAAATCCCATACCTGTGGAAGAGCTTGTCGTCCAAATGTCTGGGCAACACAAGTTCGGGTTGTACGCCACATACAAAGACTGCTTAGGAAGCCTGCAAGTTTACTTACACACAAGCTCAAGATGGTTTGAACATCTTCGGGCATTCCGTTATTCTGGCCTGCTCGAACGAGTTTTGACAATGTTGAAAGAGCAAGCTTCTGTCTAGGTAGAAATAAATCACCCCATTTTGTCATGCCGTATAAGAAAGGCGATCCTACGCTTCGATGGCTTTGATTTGTGGGAGTTGCCTCGTTTGGTATTTTTAATGAACTATTATGCAAAGCCAAGGTTACTCTACTAAGAGCTTTAAAATCGGACGAAGTGGGCTGGCGATATAAAGTTCCTTTTGAATTATGCTCCTCGACAACCGCTAACAACATCGCATCATCTGTTCCGCCATGTCGCTGTTGCAATTGATTTCTTACTCTGTCAATTGGTGTGGTATATCCACAAACGGGACAAGTAACTGAGCCTCTTCTTATCGTCCCATCAATGACATCCTGTGCCTTTGCATCTTCAACGATTCGAACGCTTACGCTTTTCTTATTGGTACCGGCGTTAATTGAGAATGCAACCGAGCGATTAGCTTTCTTCGCCAACCAAAAACTTCTCATCAATGGAACTTCTACGCCACATCCTGGCCCTTCACACCTGATTGTCCTTGCCCATAAATAAGCAACCGGAATAGCTTCCTTGTCACCTTTTGGGTAAAACTCGGCTAATTCTTTTTCTGCTTCTTCTTTTACCCATTGACCCCACTTTTTTAATTCATCAGCCAACTTTATCCCGTGTTTCGGGATATACTCAACAACTACTTTGTTAAGTAATACAGCTACCGGATTCAAATCACTCGCAAAAACATCCGCCCCTACCCTCAAAGCCTCAAGCGGTATAGACCCTCCTCCCGCAAACGGATCCACCACAAGCGGCCTTGTTCCTTTTTCCCCACCCAAAGCCTCATGTGCCGCTTGGGTGAGCGCCCTGCTTGTTTCCAGATATTCCTTGACCGTCGAATTATCCCAGTTTGCAAAATCGGCGATGAAATCCAATAGGGCAAATCGCAATACATTAAGATGGCTTTCGTTCTTCGAATCAAGAGTTGTTTCTTGTTTTACGAGAGCACTCCACTTTGCCCAATTCTCAGTCGAGCAATGTTCGCTAAGAGTTTTATCGCTCACTGCTTTTTTTGCAAAATCGAGCAAGATTTTCATCGCCTTGTCTCGGAATGCTTGCGGGCAAAGCGGATCGGCAGGGTCAATCCAGAGAGCGGCGCAGGTCACTGCCCGGCAGGCCGCAAGTGGTCGCCGTGCCCACCAGATGTGTAGCGTGGAAATATGGCCATGACGGATGGACTTCTCACGCCTGGCGTGCGCGGAAATGCGTTTTATTGGGAGATCGACTTCAATGAGGCGTTTGGGATATCGGCCAATCACTTTTATTCCTTTATTTGCAATATTCTATTCGAAACAAAAAGAAGATTAGAAGAGTAATTCAGTTTTCAAACTATTTATGTACGTTTCCAGTCTCCAGAAATCAGTTGTAGAATATAGAACCGGTTGTGATTTTCCTATTAGAATCGGTTCGTGTTGATTTTCGCTTAGCGCCGGAGTTAATTGCGACATTGTCGCCATTCTCCAATTCAATGGTTCTGATATTTTGAATTTCCACATTAACTGAGTACAGAATCCTGACTCTGCGATGTTTTTAGCTGGAAAAGCGTAGTTGCAAAGGTAAGCCGGCTTGGTACGGAAATTGTAATATTCAAGAGGAACCTGGACAGAGAAATACCTTACCCCATCGCATTTTTTATTTCGGAGTACCCATTGCATTAATAGATTTGGAATTATGTATTCTGCTGTAAATTGCCCTTCCAGTGTGGGCTTTATGGAACATGCTGCAATTAAGGGCCATAATACAGCATATGCTTCGTAGAAGTCGAGAGCAGACGTCATCGGCGAAATATTATAGCTAAGCTGCTTAGGTGTATTCCCGAAATTTAACAAATGAATTTCTTGAGCCGCCTCAATTCGTGAAAAATGCAGAGTGTCAAAGCTTGGTCTTTTTAATTCTTCCCAGCACACAAGCAAAGATCCTCCACAATACAATGCTGGAACTCCTGATATAGAGTATCGTTGTGATGAAAGCTTATGTCTCATTTCAAAAGGAACATGGAACATTTCTTGGTTTGACAAATGATAATAATTTTGAACGGATCGCATTCGATAAATAATCTTGAGTGAATCTTTGATGTCCTTTGAGGTAATCATTTTGTTGACAAAACGAGACAGGTAACTATCCAGCATCCTTTCCAGTTCCAAATAGGCTTCATATGCATGGCCGCCAAAATAATTTTTTACGCATGAGACGATTTTCTTTCCAGCAGTTTCTATTTTAGCTCTATGAGAATATATTCTCATACCAATCGGATCACCAGATAGATGGTCGACTTCGTCAAGGTATTTTTGAAATACCTTTTCCAAGTAGGCTGGCAACTCAGACGCATTCTTCGGCCCCGTTTTAGGCAATCGCATGGCAGTGCTCGCGAATAGCTCTTTTGTGGATATGTTTGCCACTTTGTTTAGCCTTTTCTATTCATTGAAGCCACCTATGAACTTTGTTTTTTCGCGCCGAACATGCGCGTGAAAACGTTTTTTAGTGGGATATACTCTAATAAGCATTTGGGATAGTTCGGCACCATTAGAATTATACTATTCCTTTTAGAATATCCGCACCAGACACAAATATCGATCTTTTTTGAACTGCAAGATCTCTCTTTCGCATTAATAAATCATTGAGATCTATTTTTGTCTCAAGCACCAGCATTAAATCAAGACCGTCCATGCATATGATTCGCGGTCGATTTCCCTGAGTGTATGCTTGCAAAGAATCCTCGCTGAATCCATTTATAGAGACAAAAAGACCAAGGGTATTGTCGAGGCTTGTATTTACCGCTCCGTCAAGATCGCGTAGAGAGGCAAGATCAACCTGTTTTTTCTGCCATTTTGCTTCCAACAAAAAGTGATCTTTATCATGAACGAAAGAGCCGTCAATTTGCTCCCCAACACGTCTAAAAGGACTTCGCGGGTTTAATTCAAAAAGCAGAAAAAGATCATACAGTATTTCTTCAAGGCAGTAGCCTCTTTCCTGCGCATCCAAGTTCTGAAGACATTTCTTGAATCTTTCATTCATTTCGGCAAGCTTTTGTTTATACGCAGTGCCTTTTTGTTTTTCCTGAACGTTTTTTACCCTGGCCTGCCGCTTTTCTTCTTCGGTCTCGATGCGTGCGGTGTGATCTTTCACCAGAAGCCGAAGATGCTCTAAGCAACGCTCTGCTTCTCGTTTTCTCTTCTGGCCGTCATTCAACCATAGCAGATGCGAGCCATCAGTATATCGAAGGGTCTCTTGAAGAATTCTACGGAGCGGGCCAAGTCCGCCTTCATTACTATTCAAGTAATCTAGGATCGGTGATACTATGTGGAATTTGTAAGCTTGCCAATCCTGCTGGGCAATAAGAGCAGATGATACTTCGCACCGTGTAAACAGTGATCGCACATCATCCTTTTTCCAGAAAACATTAAGGATTGTTTCTTTTAGAGCAGTTAGAATATTGTCTGGAAAGTGCGTCATTTTATGTTCCGGAGATATACTTCCAAGTCGGACGATTAGTGTTTTTGAATCAATTTTGCAATTTATTAAAATACAAGAGCTTACAAAACATCATCGGTAGATTCCCCTCAAAAAATCGGTAGATTATCGGTAGATTATTGGTTTTGCCGCAGGAGGTATTTCGTGCTCCTCCCGCTCCCGGATTTAATAAGGACGTCTTGGTCTACCAACTCAGAAAGATCTCGTTGGGCGGTGTCGTAAGTTACTTTTAATTTCTCTTTGCACCACCCGCTCGTGACGAATCCTTCTTTCAATATCTGTTGAATAATTTTTTTCTGCCGGTCATTTAATTTTTCTTCTATCGAAGGCGGTACTACACTCACCCCTGCGCCGTCAGGTACTCTCAGCCGTTTCAGGTTGTCCCCGGGCCCCATCAATATCACCTGAAAATAGCCGTCCCGCATTTCGATTTGAGGAGCGTCGAGACCATGATCGAGCATGGCTGCACGCATGCGGGCAATGCCGGTGCCTCGCTGTTCCATCAATCCGAGTGTAGCAAGCGACTGGGCGATTACCGGGTTTCTCGAACAAGGCCGATACTTGCCTTTGAGTAATTTTGCAACAGTGAGCGGCTTTGGAGGAAAACCAGGGCTGGACACGACAATCCTGTCATGAAAAACCTCGACCATTATGTGACGGGAACCGTCCTCGTAGTCGCGGTGGGCTATGGCGTTGACGATAGCTTCACGGACCGCTTTTTCGGGATATTCATCAAGCGCGACCCTGCGAAGATTTTTTATTATCGGCGGATGCCGGGTGTTTTTGTTTACAAAATCAACCACGCGGTCTATTGCGGCAGGTGCGGGCATGCTTAAGGTTGCCTGATCCACGGGAAGCGGGTCTATTTCGGTCCCTTTATAAGCGTCGAGAAGGACCTTGCAGTGCGGCAACCGAACCGAAGGATTCTTGCCTAAAAATACAAGCCCGGCTGAAAGGGCAAAATGCGATCCGGATTGCTGATCGAGCCAGAGGAGCCCTCGTGTGTGAAGACAATGCTGGACAATTTCGGAGGGTGTGTTCTTATGGGGAATTTCTCCGATTGCAAAAAGCCACTCTTCCGCCACGCGTTCGTCGAGATCGGCCCAGGGGGCATCGGTTTGCCGCGATTCAAAAGGCGAAACCGCTTCAAGCGTTTCTTTACCGGACTTCTCCTCTTCCGCCGTAGGCGTAATGTTGAAGGTGTCTTTAAGAAGCTTTATCAGAGCGTTTCTTACTTCGGTTCCAAGATCGAGCCGGTCGATGAACCTCCGATAGGTGTATCCGTCTTTCTTCGTTTCTTCAAAAAGCTCCCGGGCCTTTGGTTCCCGCGCATCATCGTCGCTTCCTTTCACAAAAACAAGCGTTGGCATTTTACGGGATTGGGCATGACGATATTCATGGTGCGTTGCCGAAAGATCGCCCTCAGGTTTTCCGTATTGGCGGCTGATCAGGAGAAGATATACTCCGCAGGTATCAAGACAATCAATATACGGTTTTGAAGCCTTGCCACTGGAAATAGGTTCCTTGTCGAATAAGACCGGTTCGCAATGATTTAGAATAAAAGGGTCAGTCCCGATTAAGCTGGCAATTGCCAGTCGCTCCGGTTCAAGCTCCTTCTGTACCGAACTGATAAATATCCGGATCTTATTCATTTTTTCTCTTCCGCTTCCAGGATCTCTTTTTTCCCTACATGATAGTGTTCTATTTTCACCAACGGTTCCCAGCCCATTCTCACAGGGTCTTTTATCGTATGGATAGTCGGGTTTTCTCCGCAATCATAAACAACATAAAGCCAGTAATCCGACCGCAACCGTTCTGCGGTCCTGTATTCATTACTGGTCAAGGCTACCTCCCCGACTCCTGCGCGGCCTTTTACTTCTATGAAACGTATCTCCGAGGCGATAAGCGGGTCTTCAATACTGGTACGGTGTGAAATCAGATCGAAACCCCTGTTTTCTTTTTCCACGCTCTGAACTGTCCAACCCCGCGCCTGTTCGAATTCGATTACTTTTTGCACAGCAACCCGCTCAATTTCATCGTCCCTTACCATTGGTGCAATGGATGGGGATAAACGATCTGGATGTGGCAGCGCCCACGCCCTTCCGTGCCGTTTGATGTCGCTTATTGTGCAATTGCGCTCCTGCTGCATTTCTTCGCGGCGGCGCTCCAACCGGCCATTGAGTTCAAAGAGTCTGTCTTCGGTGGTCTTGATATTTGCGGCGGTTAAAGGAGACCCATCTCCCGATTCCTGCGCAGATATAAGTTCTGCGTGCCGTAAATTCTGTCTGTTGATCAGTTCATTAAGGCTAATCTCCATGTGACGGGAAATGGTTGCGATTTCTTTTTCACGCTGAGCCTCGACTTCTGCTAGAAACGGTTTGAGCGCTTTTTCAATCAGGGCATTCTCTACGTCCTGATTACACGGCAGATTTTCGTCGGAAGGGGTTTGCTGTCCCGCAGGGGCCAGCGCGAGATCCAGAAAGATCGTGGGTTGACGGATCGATATGGTGCAATCCATTTCGGTCTGGACGACAAACAGCCTGCGGTGAAGAACATTGTTCCTGCCGTCAAAGATCGCCGCAGAATAAACATCCAGCCTGTAAGGGTTTTTGCTGTGAAGATCGAAAAATACGCTCCCGTTTTGAAGATCGGTCTGTACCTGCTCTAATACGTCTTCGCGAACAGATTCAAACAAAGCGTGTCCCGGCGTTACCCATTCAAGCGTGGGATCTGCAACCAGAAGCTTTTTATCAAACACAATGTTTTTGTATTGTTTCGCCAGTTTGCCGAATCGTCCCTCCTGTTGTTCCCCGATATGCCACAGAGTACGGGGAATCCGACCAACCGTATAAACGTGAGAAGTGGAAGGGATAGTCCGGAGTTGCAAGCCCGAAAGCGGAGATGCGGTCGTGAAAAAGCCTTCAATCACTTCGGGTACAAGGCGACGTTCTTTGGCTTCCGCCGATTTACCGACAATGGCCGACAGGTTAAGTTCTCTTTTGGCAAGACCTTCAAGCGTGGAATTGGTGATTTTCCGGAATCGTTCAATATCGGTTTCTTCTATGATTCGGTCGAGAATTGCCTGATCGGTCTGGTTATGAGCATACATATCACGCACCATGCGTTCAAGCATGTTGGCCGGAAAAGCGTCACCCAGCACATTGAAAATCTTTCCCGTGCGTCCGGGATCAAGGTCGTCTTCGATTTTCCGAATACGTTCAAAAAGCTTTTGCAGCACTCTTCCTTCACGGGTATTGGTAACTACGAAGTTGAAGATAAGGCAGTCCTTTTCCTGGCCGTATCGATGGATTCGTCCCATGCGCTGCTCAAGACGGACAGGATTCCACGGGATGTCATAATTGATCATGAACCAGCAGAACTGCAGGTTTATGCCTTCACCGGCGGCTTCAGTAGCAACCAATACCTGGCAGTCATTGCGGAATTCCTGTTCGGCAAAAATCCTGCTTCCAGGCGTGTCTCTGTCGCCGATCTTCATACCGCCATGGATCTGAGTGACGGTAAGTCCCCATTGGCGGAGTTTACCAACGAGATAATCAAGGGTGTCTTTATGTTCCGTAAAGATGAGCAGTTTCATCTTTGGATCATCGAACAGCTTATGGTCGGTAAGCACGTCACGAAGCTTGACAAGTTTTGATTCAATTTCCCTTTTTTCAAGCGAGCAAGCAAGATCAATCAGCCTGCTCAGTTCAAAAATTTCTTCCCTGAGAGTCGCGGGGTCAACCGAGGCAACCACCTCCTCGAGTTGTGCGACAATTTCCTGTCTTTCATCTTCGGGCAGATCATCAAAATCCTCTGGAAGTTTTTTTGAGATAATATCCTGCCGGTAGCCTTCAGGATCGAAAAGGATTTTTTCCCGGCGGTCCTTCATTCTCTCCAGGCTGCGACGTACGGCAAAGATGCTTGATGAGAATCGTCGTTGCAGCATTGCCATGGTGAAGCCAAGCGCACGGCCACGGGCGGAATCATCGCTTGAGGCTTTTATTGATTGGTCCTCTACGTATCGGGTCAGGGAATCATAGAAATCCCACTCTTCATTGTCTATTTCAAATTCTGTCGTCTGGACGATTCGTTTTGTAAAAAGCAATTTTCCTTTTCCATTATCTGGATCGGGAAACGTAACCAACGCTTCCTTGACCCGGCGCAGATAGAAAGGCGCTTCATGTTGTTCTATGGCCGCTTCAAGGCTTTTAATATCGCCGTATACATCCTTGTCGAGCAATTCAAGAAAGAGGCGGAAATTTTCAGGGTCGCCTTTGTGAGGCGTGGCGGTCATGAGCAGGTAATGGTCGGTCATCAGGGAAAGAGCTTTGCCGAGCTGATAGGCCAGAGTCTGATGGTCCTGGCTTGATGCGCTCATCTTGTGGGCTTCATCGACAATTATTAAATCCCAATGGCTTCGTAATAGGCTTTCACGTGCATCATCCATCCTTGAGACCCACGAAATAGATGTGACTACCTGGTTCTTTTCCTGCCAAGGATTGGAGCCATAATTTGCACGAAGAACATCGCTCCGAATAACTTCAAAATTTTCCCGGAATTTGTCCTTCATTTCACGCTGCCATTGAAAACTGAGGCTGGCTGGGGTAATAATCAAGATCCTTTTTATTAGGCCACGAATCTTAAGCTCTTTGACAAGCAGGCCAGCCATAATAGTTTTCCCGGCACCAGGATCGTCAGCCAGAAGAAAACGTATGCGGGGAAGTTTCAGGAAATAGTCATAAACGGCTTCAAGCTGATGAGGCAGAGGGTCGACACGTGCTATTGACAAAGAAAAATACGGGTCATATTCATATGCCAGCCCCAGTCGCATGGCCTCAATACCGAGTCGGAAATGTTTTGAATCGCCTGTAAAGGGTTCTTTCTCAGGACTGGTTTCGAGTTTTTCCAGTTGTTTGGTATTCAGGATCGGCTCGTATACTTTTCCGGACTTTGTACCTTTTCCTACAAGTTTTATCGAGTCGCCCATGGGAACAATTAAAATTACCTGGACTGGCTCCGGAAATATCGCTCCCCTGACTGTTGTATTTGGTTTCAGGTTGTCAAAACGCATAAATTTGCCTTTAAATTCTAATAGGGAAAACCTTGGAGGTTAATTACGGAATTCCGATATGAAAACAAATAAGATAAACAAAATTCGGGCTCGATTGGTCATACCGTGATAAAAAAAATCTCCTACCATCAATATAGCAAAAGGGAATTGTTAAACGCGAGTATATACCCTTTATTGTTCTTTGTTCCTTTCCAGAAAATCCTCCAATGCTGCAGTAACAATGGTAGTCAGTCGCTTCGAAGTCTTTCTGCAATACATCTCCACCTTATCCCTCAAATCAGCTGTAATCCGCACGTCCAACCGTGCTGATTTTTCCGATACTCCCAACCTGAATTTTTCTTTTTTTTTCATTTTGACCAAAATCCTTTCAAAAATCGACTCTTTTTTAACTTTTTATAATTCATTGTAATTCATTGTGATACAACAAATGACTGCTATAAAATAAGTGATTTGTGGTACAAATGTACGAATTTTTTAGAATTGGTGTGTTTAAAAAAGTATATTAGTATGTGAGACGATTGTGGTACAATCGTCTCACATGGGAAGGAGGGATAAAAAGAAAATATGGTTATCAGGTAGAAAAAGATCTTGAACTGGGCGGCGAATAGTTCGCCGTTCAAACAAAAAAACAATCATCAAAGGAGACTATCATGAGTAACGAAGCAACCATCCAGAATGGATACCAGAAGTACAGAGGCATGTTACATGAGTATGGACAAACCTATGGCGGGAAAATCCGATCCTTTTTCAACAGACACGACCGCCGAAAAAACAGAAGATTTCTTAGGCAGACATTTTCGAATCATCCTGCCAGGCGGATGCAGGGCGGGCTTACCTGCGAAAGGATGGCCCAGTATGAATAACCCCACTATTTCAAAATCTCAATATATGGAAGGATTACGTTGCCCAAAACTTTTCTGGTTGCGACGCCACCGTGCACATCTCGCGGCAGCGCCAGACCAGCAGAGTTTGCATATCTTCGATGTTGGCCACACGGTCGGGCGTTTTGCAAGGGAACTCTATCCTGGTGGTCATATGATTCCTATGGGTTCATATGGCCGCCTTGTAATTGACACGGAAACCGCCCTTGCACAGCACAATTCCTATTACTATGAGCCAGCATTTGAAGCAGCTGGACTCAGGTGCAGGTTGGACATTTTTTGCTGTAAAAATGGAGGAAATGCATGGGAATTAAAAGAGGTCAAAATGTGCTCTCGTGTCAAACCTGAAAATATCCAGGACGTGGCATTTCAGGGCTATTGTGTAGAACAGTCTGGATATCATGTGGATCGGTTCTCACTGATTTATGTAAACACTTCTTATATACTTGAAGGAAAAATTGAACCGCAAAAATTCCTTCTTGAAGAGGATATAACAGCAGCGGTTACTCCGGAGATACCACGGGTTGTCACAAAGTTGAAAAACTTGCTGGCGACGTTCGAGCAACCAGACCCTCCTGCAATATTAATCGGGACACATTGCTCATCGCCCGGTAAATGCCCGTATTGGGACCTGTGCCATTCACAAATCAAAGAGGATTCCGTTTATAATCTCCCCAACGGAAATCACAGGGTTCCCGAGTTATTGGCAGCAGGTATAACCAGGTTGTCAGACATTCCTACTACCAAAGACTTGACTTCTCGTCAGGTGTCAACCGTTCAGAGTGCGAAGGTACTGCAGGCTGTTGTAGATGTTGAAGAGATCCGTGGGTTCTTACAGAAATTGAGTTATCCACATTTTTATCTCGACTTCGAAACAATAGCCCCATGTGTTCCAACATTTCAGGGAACGTCTCCGTGCGAAAAAGTGCCTTTTCAGTATAGCCTTCATGTACAAAAAGAGCGGGATGCTGAATTGCAGCATTATCAGTTTCTTCCGGAGAATAAGGGCGATCCGAGGTATCCGTTACTTAAGGAGTTATTGGTGAATCTGGGTGATAAGGGTTCGATAATTGCATGGAACATGTCTTTCGAAAAGTCTGTTCTGCAGAAGCTGGTAAAACAATTCCCGGAATTCGGTGAAAGTATCAGCTCGTTGCAGCGCAGGTTTACGGACCTGATGGTTCCATTCAAGAACGGCGCAGTTGTGGACTACAGGTTCTGCGGCAGCGCGAGCCTGAAAAAGGTGCTCCCTGTTTTGTGCCCTTCCCTATCCTACGATAACCTGGCCATTCAGCACGGCGATGATTCCAGTCTCATTTACCAAAAATATGTTGTAGAGGCGATGCCCGAATTGGAATGGGCGCGATTGCGCCCGGATATGCTTGCATATTGTGAGAGAGATACGTTTGGTATGGTAGAGATTTTAAGGGTTTTATACCAATTTGTTGAAAACACAAAAACAAAACTTGGAGGTGCACTATGAATACGCTTTTGCAAACCAGAGATGCGCTTGTAAAAGATCTGAAGGAAATTATGGGGTATGAGTTACTCCCAGGCGACCTGATGTGGACGGGGATCAAAGCATTCATGACCTTTTTAAATGGAAAAGGAATAGAGCATATTGAGGAAATCAATTTTCAATTACTCGAAATGTATCGTATGCAATTGAGATTTTCTGCCAATTTTCGAGAGGAGGACAATCTTTTTTCTTCTGCATGTGCCCTGCTTTTTGCAGCCGCAAATCAGGGGTGGATTGGATTGGGTATATGTAACTCTTTTTTAAAAACAGCTCCGATTATGGAAATCAATCCAATTAACCAAGGGGGTGCCCTATGACGACGTTAAAGGCCGCACGAGATTACCTGATTAAGGACATTTATACAGCAATGGGGCCGCAAGGAGCGTTGGGAGAAACCCTGGAACAAGCAGTTGACTTATTTGTAGGGTTTTTAGAGGAAAAAGGTCTTAAATACACTCAGGATATCAACCCAAATATTCTTGGAGTTTACAGAGTATATCTGAGAACGTTTTCCGAAGGAGAAAACGAGAAGGGACTCGTTGAGGCGGCAAACGTGTACCTGTTAATGGCGGCGAAAAACGGATGGATTGACAAGGCAATCTGCGAGTTTTTTTCAGTAATAAGCCCGGCTGCATACTTTTCAAAACCAATTAAAAATGACTTGTTAAATTAACAAAGGAGGAAACAATGAAAAACAGAAAAGCCTTAATTGCAATATGGCAGCAACCGCAAGCCAAATGGCTCTTATGGAAGATCTGCATGGCAAATAATCTGTGGTTTCTATATCCGGTTATTGAAAACGAACCGATAAACCAAGGAGGTGAACTATGACAACGTTAAATTCTGCGAAAGAAGCCTTAATTCAAGATATCAACAGGGTGGTTGGCGTAGATGTGAAGACGTACGGACCAATGGAGCGGGCTATCAGTGCGTTCATATCTTTCTTGGAAGGAAAAGGGGCCGAAAATGTCGAAGATATTACGAAAGAGATGATCGGCTCGTACCGATTACATGTCCGCATATATGCTGATAGAGATAACGAAGAGGGACTTGTTGCGGCGGCAGGGGCGCTGCTGAGCGCCTGTGCTACTCGGGGCTGGATAGATAAGGACCTCTGTTCCTTTCATTCATATATTGCCCCAGTAGATTTCTTCACAAATTCACTTCATAAAGACGTTTTTAATTAATAGGAGGAATCCATGAATGATAAAACCATTGATGATTTTTTAAGTGATATCGATCCGAAGCCCCAAATAATAAAGACGCTAATGGAAGAATTCATTTATGAGGCGTCATGGGCCCAGGGAGATATGAACATTCCAATCCCACATGACTATTATCGGAAATATTTATTGGAAAGCAAGGAGTCCTTTTTGTCGTTCCTTTTAAAGGAACATGTGGGTTTTCTTGAGGATCTTAGAATCATGCACCTTTGGGATTATCGGGCTTTCCTGGATGAAAAGCTAAATCCGAAAGAAAGGACTATTTATATCATTGTAGTAAGGAAGTTTATTAAATTCTGCCACCAAAACGGTTGCCTTGACAATGACATCTCCAGCGATTTGCACCTTGTCAAGGACAATAGAAGTTACATAAGTGATATGGACCCGTTGTCAATTGACATCCTAGACATTCTGTAAGGGAGATGTCCAATGAAAATCTATTTCGACGTTGAAGGAATTCATTCATCCGTGGAAAAGCAACTCTATTCACAAGTTTAAGAGGGAGGTACCTTATGCAAGACGATCCAAATATTGACAGCGATATCCTTGGCCTGATAACCGATATCGAATCTGGCTCCCACACTATCGAAAAGGGTATCGAGCTGTTTTTAACCTCGCTGCCCGGATTTGAGAACCGGCTCCATAGCAAGCCGACCGTTAAGAAATACGCGAACTGCCTGCAAAATGCGCCGAATAGCTTCCTACGGTTCATGAAGAATCGTTCTGTAGATCTCGTGGAAGGGATCAGGAAGGAGGACACCGAGATATTCAAGACGGACCTTCTCAATAAGCTCGATCAACAGACTGTCCGACCCTACGTAACGGCAGTAAGGCTCTTTATTCAATTTCTGCACAGGATGGGATGGATAAAGGAGGATTGGAGTTCGGAACTTCATGTGCCTAAAGTCAAGAAGAAAGAACATATCAAAGTCATTCCAAATCAGGTGACGGAAGAGATCCTAAGGAATGACTGGGGGGTCAATTCTTTCACAATAGCGAGAAACAACCTAATCGCAAGGCTCTTTATCAACCGCGGACTGCACCCTAAGGAGTTCCAAACGATTCTGGAGGAACACATTCATCCATATGAGAATCTTGCATACATCACCGTTTTTGGAAAAAGGGACGTACCACGGGATGTGATGCTCGATCCAGACACATTTCATGCATTGCGTATTTACATGATAGAAAGGGCGCATTATTTGCATGTCAAAAAGATTCACAGCGTCCACATATTCCTGTCGCTGAACCCTATTGACGGGTCATATTCAATCACCACGGCGGGAGTCCAATCAGTCGTGAGACGTATCAAGGAGCTGTTGAAGCTGGGCGGCTGCCTGTGGGATCTTTCGGCTGTCAATCCCCAGGGATGTCGTAGGACCGCCGTGTCCAACGATTACGAAAAAGCTGAAGACTCGCCAATCCACCATCCAGAACTCACCCTTTCCGGTCAGTACGGCCACAGCTTGACTGTTGCCCAAAAGTATTACTGGAAAAAAAGCCTGAAAAACGCCTACCGTTTCGTTGCAGGGACCAATCCGCCGCCTGAGTCTGGTCATGTTCAGGGTAACTCACCTCCATCTTCGAAGCCACCTCCTACGGAAGGAGGTGACATTCGCGGCATTTTTCCACCATCATCTTTTTTTAAAGATTTTGGAGTTGGAATATAACGCCCCGTTGTTATTAACAATATGCCTCGGCCCTAGGAGGCCGAGGCATATTTGGATACCCTGCCCATTGTCATAATCCTGCCGATGCGGACGACTGCGCAGGCTCCTCGGGCCTAACTTCAACTTTTTCCTCCTTGGGTGGTTCGACAACCAGGGAATTTTCTTCAATGGGCGGCGTAACATCGCCTATAGACTTTAGGTGATTCTGCCGGACGTAAAAATCCGGCGTTGGCACCCAAGGTGTAGCCGCCTTTGCGTCTGCACGAGTTATAAACTCCTGTTTTTTTAGCTCGTAGAGGACCTTTTTAACCTTATTGCGGGCTTGATCGCCACATGACTCCCGGACTTTGGTCATCATGCCCGTCTTTTCCAGGTAAGCGAAAAGTTCGTTGGTCGTCATTGAGCCTTTCTTGTCAAATGCATTCCTGACGATCTGCGAGATGCTCACGTTGAGACTTGGGCGAACCGGAGATTCGGCAGCGGCCATAGATGCCGCATCCGCAGCAGGGACGATTGGATTCGGGGCTGCTGGAACAACCGCGACTGGTGGAAAGTCGTCACCACTATCCGGCCCATTCTCTCCGGAAATCTTCTGGAGCCCTGCGTATAGGTGAGGCATCCCATCGATAAGACGCCGCATCCACTCCAACATCTTCCTCAGTTCCGACGGTAACTCAGCCATAGGCAATTCCTCCTTTTGTGTAGGTTAATGAGACATCCACGGACATAAACAAAGAACAGTTTTCTGACAAATCAACTTAGTGAACGCGAGAACATCTTTGATCGGCCTCGTATATGGGTTCGAAGGCATGTTGTCCAGGTCCAAGAGGTCTTCTCTGTACTCCCGCATCATAACTCGCCTCTGCAATCGGCCCATCACAAGGAGAGAATCAAAAATGACGCCTATATGACGCAGCTGAAACGGACACACAAGGAACCGTGCAAAAGCGTGTGCGGCGATATGTTCATGAAACTCGACGTTCTCTTCGGGTGACCGCCCCAAATTCTCGATATCAGGACCTATGATTGCGGAATAATGCTGCCGTTCCGTCTGCTCTCCATGGTCCTGGAGAGTACAGCCATAGCTTTCGTGGTACCCCAGGACCATCGCAGCGGCCTGCATTCGGGTGCAGGAATTGTGACGCAGGGTGCCGGGTTTAACCTCGTCCGGGAACCCCAGCATCTTTCTGATTTTGTCAAACTCATTAATCAGTTGAGCAGTATCCATCCGCCATGTCAGCTTGCCGTTTTTCTTCCTCGGCTCGCTGCTGATGAAAAACGCATCCTCGTCCGCAGCGACGACACCCCGCTTGCGCCACCCTTCGATGCGACCATGCTTTTGAAACAACCACATGTCAACAGTGTTTCGGTCGTTCTTCCGTAGCGCAATTGTTTGCCGATATCCATGCTCGCGGGTGATTGTGTGCTCCAGTGCTTGTCTGTTATAGTCACATTCGTTTAACCGCCAAATTTCGGTTCCGGACCTGAGTCCATGGACGAGCATGTAAATCTTGAAAATCGCCGTGTTGCGCCACTGCTCAAACGCCGTATTGCCGAGGGGCTTTGTTGACAAAGCAGTCACTTGTTCTGGTGAGAGCTGTAGCACCTTGGCGGAACTCTTCCGCTGCTGTTTCAGCGGGTATAAATCGCGTTCTTTCAGTGATTGGTGCCCGAAAAGTCCGTTGTCCATTCCGTACCTGATCGCGGTACCGGCAGCGCTCTCAACCGCGCCTGCTTGAGCAGGTGTATTGTACGTTTGACGGATCAACCGCTTGGTGTGACGAATCGTTGATCGGTTGATTTGATCGAGGTAGACCGCACCGGCCTGCCGGAATGCCTCTACAACGCTTAGTGCGGCCGACATACTAAGCAGTTTGCTTTCCAGAGCACGGATGGTAGACTCAGGAAACAGATCGTTCCGCCGACAGTCGTCGATAAAATCCCTGAAATACTTGTCGATGGTCACACGACCACCGACTTCCGAGATAGTCATTTTGCCCTCCTTGAAAAGTTGAAGAAAAAACTGCAAAAAAATGTGCGCAAACTCCGAAATACAAAATCGGGTGTTTTCAATTGTTTTTTGGGTGGATGTTTTTCCTAAAATCTGGGGTATCTTCGTTACCCTAGATTTCCCTCGTGTGGGAACCCCAGGGTATATCCATCAAATCTTCTGGGAAAAGCCCTCAGTTATGTGGGATCTCAAAAGTGTCACCAAAAGCAGGTTTTCCCTATGAACCCCCCACCAAAGTCTCAAGGACACTTTTGGGATACTTTCACAAGATCAACTACCCCATTTTCATGATATTTTCCCACCCAATTTTATCGATCCACATCACCTCCCCTCAGATGATCTGAAGTTGTATGTTGGTTTTCGTTGAAATGTGCGCAATAAGCAGCATTGTTGTCGATGCCAACTGCACGTCGTCCAAGGCGCTCAGCGGCCCGAATCGTCGTGCCGGACCCAGCAAACGGGTCCAAAATAAGATCTTGATCTTTTGTAAATAGCTTGATGAAAAATTCCGGAATAGCCGGTGGGAAAGGTGCGGGATGCCCTTTGTTGGTAGTAACCGGGCTCACTCTCAGGACATTATCAGGTAGGACCAACTTTTTGTTAAGCCATCGATCATGTCTCCGCCCAACGCCGCTACCCGTGCCACTGTTATGCCGTTTTCTATCATTGTCATTGAGATGCCGCATACGTTCGGCTGTAGCGGCCGCGACCGGAACACGAATGGCATGCTGGAACATAGCAATTCTTTTTCTTTTCGTGAAATGGTAAAGGTGCTCCCATCCATCGCGCAGCCTGGTAGGCCAATACCCCGGCATACTCGTGGTCTTGGCCCAGATGAACTCCTCATTCCATCGCCACCCCTGGTCCATAAGTGCCAGGACGAGCCGGACGACATATGGGTGCCGTTGACCATTTACACACCTTTCCTTGATATTGAGAACGAACGAGCCATCCGATTTGAGCACTCTGAGAAATTCCGCAGCTTTGGGTAGGAACCAATCGACGTAGGCGTCAGGATGCGGGCCGCCGTATTGATGCTTGCGGGCATCTGCATAAGGCGGACTCGTGATGATCAAATTAAATTGGTCATCCGGGTACGTTTTTAAAATGTCAATGCAATCGCCGCAAATCACGTCTATCTTTTCCTTTAATTGATGCTGGGCAACAAAAAAGGGCGTGCAGAATGGTGGTTTTGGCACCAAACTGCCGCCCTTTTTCGTTTTGCCTGCCGTCGTGGTAGCTAACCACTCCGACAGAACCCGGGAATGTTTACGTTGTCAGTTTTACGATCTTCCTCCAATGGACAAAGGCTTTATACCACAATCGGTATGCTTCCAATTATGCTTGAGAAAAGGAAATTGAGCGAGTGCGCTTACTAGAGTATCCATTTTCTGGGCCCCAAACCTGTTTCCGTTTCATGTTTCGTACCCATACTCTACCTCACTCCAATTTGGTATCACCCGGCGACGCCGAACACGTGTGCGATTATTTCTCTCTTGTCATGTTGGTCTAATTTAATATACTAATTAGTCATTCCTTTTTTTCTGGTTTTTTTTCGGGCCCCACCTTACGGCTGGGTAGAACTTCCTGTGGAGAAAATTATACAGCATGCTGTATTACCATGAACGGAAAACAACAACATATTGTGTTTCAATTTAATTTCATTTAACGTCAATTTGGATTTATAATCGGCGCAGAATCAGTGCGGATAACCTAAAAAATCTTATCATCTTTTATTTCCTGCTTTAAAAAAGATCTGTCGCTCTATTATGTTAATTCATGGGCGGCAAATCTACTCCAGAAATCCAGATATCCGCAATTCGGCCTTTATTCTCCCTGCGCCGTCTCGCTGAATATTTCGACCTCTATACCAAGGATGGCCGCCCAGCCACTGATAGCGTCAGGGAATGGTGGCATCAGGGCCGCATCCCTCCTCCAGACGTTCGGATTTCCAGAAAAGCCGTATTTTGGAAGCCGGAGACCATCCGGGAATATATCCGCAACGGAGGCACTCTATGAGAGCCCCGGTCCCCGAATTATATTCTGGAGCGCCTAGCTATACCCTGTGGTATACCCTCAGAACGGGGGTTACCTATGGCTAGTATAAAAGATGTTGGCCGGGGCAGATGCCTGGTGTCGTGGTATGACACCCATGGCAAACAGCACCGGCGAACAGTTATAAAAAAAACTGCGCAGGATTTATACGATCAGGTTTGTGCGCAGGAGATCTTTGAAAAATCGGGATTACACCCATCGTTGGGTGCGAAGGCAAAGAACATTAAAACAATGCTCGTGAGGGATGCTGGTCTTCCCTACCGAAAGTATCTTGCGGGAACCAGGGCATATAGAAACGTGTCCTACGTCGACCATATTCTTCGGAAATGGGGTGATTGGCGCATATGTCAACTTACTCCAGGACAGGTCAGATTGTGGCTGTACGATTTTCTGAATGGACCTGTCAGGCGTGGTGAAATGGCCGTATCGACTGTTAAAAAAATCGCGGTCTATTTCAATCGAATCTTCAATTATGCAATTGAAGAGCTGGAAATACTGTCGCAGAATCCTTTGAAAGGTTTAATGAATAAAGCGCTGCGAAAGGAGTTCCGCCGCGTCAAGAAAAGGACCAAGACGATAAACGCGGACGAATTCTGGATCCTTGTCAGGGATTTCCCAAAATGGATACAGAGAGTCTGTGTCTGCGCGTGGTTCACTGGAATGCGCTTGGATGAGATACTCTCGCTGACCTGGAACAAGGTGAATCTTATAGAGCGCCTCATTGATCTGGGAGCTGACGATACCAAGGAAGGTGACGTCAAGAAGGCAGGCATAGAGCAGGAGCTCTATGACGTGCTTATAGAGATCCAGACCGAACGCGGAACATACAAACCTCATGACAATGTCTTTCTATCGGTGAAAGGAAGGAAGGTAAACCAGAATTTCTTCGAGCGGAAGTTCCGGAAGCTCGCAGATAAGGCTGGCTTCACCGATTTAAAATTTCACGATTTCAGGCATTGTTATACGGTGCGCAAACGCCGTGAAGGGCACGACCGCAGCGTAATCAAGGCGCAAACCGGTCATCATACCGACAGTATGTTCAATTGGTATGATAAGGTCGATCAATTCGAGATCCAGGAGATGGCAGGATTCACGCAGATCAGTTGCGAGGCCATTCAGATGCAGATCGACCAGCTCGTCAAATCCGCAAAAGACCACGGTATTCCTCTCGGAGCAGTACAGGCGCTTATCGGCAGATTGTGGAGAACAGCGGCCTGAAAATCCAAGTTTGTTTACAAACCGTAAGCATTTTTAAGCACTGAAACAAAAAAGGCCCACGGATCGCTCCGTAAGCCTTTGATTTAAAATGGCGCCTCCCAGAATTGAACTGGGGACACAAGGATTTTCAGTCCTCTGCTCTACCGACTGAGCTAAAGCGCCACATTGATTTTAAAAATAGATGATAAAAATATATAACTTTCGGCAAGAAGTAAAGAATCTATCTTTATCCGTCTCCTTATCAATATGAAATAATAAATACCTGGGCGTTCCCCTCACTTCGCCCGGGTCGGCCGGCAAAATGCAAATGCTCTAACAAATTGTGCGAAGCGCAATTACAATATTTTCACCAGTCAACTGCCGCTCGCGGGTGCCCTATAAAATCTTCATTATCTTTTAACCTGCCCCGAACTGCAATTTGTACAGCTCGTGGTACAAGCCCTTTTTCGCCAGGAGCGACGCATGGTCGCCCTGCTCGGCAATGACGCCGTTTTCAAGCACGAGGATCGTGTGCGCGTTCTGTATGGTGGAGAGCCGGTGCGCCACGATGATGGACGTCCGGCCTTCTATCAAATGCGCGATTGCGTCCTGGATCAGGCGCTCGGTCTCGGTGTCTATGGTGGACGTGGCCTCGTCGAGCACGAGGATTGACGGGTCGGCATACAGCGCGCGCGCAAAGGCCAAAAGCTGGCGTTCCCCCGCCGAAAACGTGGCCGCGCGCTCCATCACCTTCTCGTTTTCGCCTTCCGGCAGCGCGGAAATAAACTTGTCAAGATGGGTGATGTTGCTTACCCGCGAAAACAGGTCCGGGTCATAGGGGTCGTTGAGGATCACATTTTCGCGCAGCGTGCGCGAGAAAAGAAACACGTCCTGCATCACCGTGGCGATGGCGCCGCGTAATATGTCGAAGGGAATATCGTTTATGTTGATTCCGTCTATGGTGATCCTGCCCTTCTGGATGGCGTAAAGCCGGGAAAGCAGGCTGATGATGGTCGACTTCCCGGCGCCCGTTCCGCCCACGATGGCAAGGGTCTGGCGCGGCTTGACACTAAAGGAAACGCCTTTGAGCACCCATGCGCCCGGGTTGTACCCGAACCACACGTCGTCGAAAACGATCTCCCCCCTGAACCGCACCGCGCCGTTCGGCGCGGGCACGGGCGCGCTGGTGCGCGCCTGCGCAAACGCGCGGCTGATTGCGGGATCGCGCACCTCACGCTTCGCGGGCACCATGAGCACGCCGAGGATCTTTTCCCCCGCTGCCGTGGCGCTCTGCATGATGTCGAATTTTTCCGACAAATCGCCGATGGGCTCGAAAAAACTCCCGATGTACGACAGGAACATGAGCACGAGCCCGTACGACACCCTTCCGTCAATGATGAGGTTCGCGCCGAAATACAGCACCGAGGCCACCGCGAACCACCTGAAAAAGTCGATGAGCGGCCTGAACACGGCATACACGTACAGCTGCCGGATATTGGCGGCGTACACGTCGTTGTTGATGCGCCGGAATTTGCGCAGCTGCCCTGCCTCCTGCACGAACAGCTGCACGATGCGGATGCCCGATATGTTTTCGTTGATGAACGCGTTGAGGTCCGCGATCCTGGAGCGTATGGTCCTGTACGCGCCGCGCGCTTTGTTGCGGAACACGATGGTCACGATAAACAGGAGCGGAAAGGTGACGGCAACGGCGCATGCCAGGGTCACGTTGACAAAAAACATGATCGCGGTGATGCCCACAAGAATGAGGATGTCCTGGAACAGTGTGACGAGCACCGACGAGAACATCTCGTTGAGCACCTCGATGTCGTTGGTTACCCTGTTGACGAGCCGCCCAATGGGGTTCTTGTCGAAATAGGAAACTTCGAGCGAGAGGATGTGGCCGAACAGGTCCCTGCGCAGGTCCCTCATCGAATGCTGGGAAAGCCTCATGAGCGACACGATCTGCAGGTACGATGCGGCAAACTGGACGCAGAAAATAGCGATCATGAGCAAAACGTAACGCCCGATGTTGCGCACGTCGGCCAGGCGCAGGGCCAGCAGTTCCTTGTTGGTGAATTCCGCAAGCGCCTTCGGCCCCGCAAGGTACAGCGGGCCGGGGAATTCCTTCATGTCGCCGCGGGCGATGAGCATGGTAATCTTTTTTTCAATGCCGTCCTGCAGCAAAGGCCGCTCAATGAGCGTGTACTTTTCGGCCGAGAAAATACCTGACGAAATAAATTTCCCGATTTGCGTTTTTGAAAAGAACGACAGTTGTGACTGGAGGATAAACGATTCGTTACCGCCCAGCCGCACCGCCTTTGCCGCCCGCTTCGCAAGCTCGCTGTTCCCTGCCGCAGGGAGCAGGCTTTCGTTGACAAGGTATCCCTGTTTGACGATATGCCGGTCTATGATGGTCTTGGCGATATACGGAATGGAAAGCGTTGCCGAGGTGATGATCACCACGCAGAACAGGGAAAAGAAAAGCCGGTTCCGGTACTTCATGACGTACCCGAACAGGATACGCATTATTTCCCGATTAAACAGTTTAGCGCTGGAGGTGTCTTCTTCGTGATAAAAATCCATTATAAACCTTCCTCCAGCTTCTGCAACCGATACAGCCTCGCATAAAATCCATCCAGCTTCAGCAATTCGTTATGGCTCCCCTGCTCCGTGATTTCCCCATCCGCAAGCACGATGATGGAATCGCAGCGCATCACGGTTGACACCCGGTGCGCCACGACAATCGACGTGCGGCCCTTGATTTCGTCGGAAAGCGAGGTGAATATCCTGCGCTCGGTCGCGGCGTCGACCGACGAGAGCGCGTCGTCGAGCACGAGGATTTTTGGGTTGACAAGCAGGGCGCGGCTGATGGCCAGCCGCTGTTTCTGCCCGCCCGACAGGGTGATGCCGCGCTCGCCGATTCTTGCCGAAAAACCGCCCTCAAGCCGCACGACCTCGTCGTACACCGCAGATTGCCGCGCCGCGCGCACGACCGCGGCCGGCAGGCGCGCCCCGTCTTCCACGCCGAACGCCATGTTGTTTTCCACGGTGTCGGAAAACAAGAACGAGTCCTGCGGAACGTAGCCGATGGCACGGCGCAGCAAGCCCGCAGGAATGTCGTTGATATCGTATTCGTCAACAATGATCCTGCCCCGCTCGATTGGGAACAGGTGGAACAGCAAGGAAATGAGCGTTGTCTTGCCGCTCCCCGGTTTTCCCATGATGCCCAGCGACGTACCGGCCGGAATGGTGAGGGAAACGCGCCTGAGCACGTCGCGGCCCGCGGGCGTATAGCGGAAGGTAAGGTCGCGCACCTCGATGCGGCCCCGGGTCACCGCGGCGCCGGGCAGGCCGCTGCCGCCGGCGGCCACATCGGGCCGCGTGTCCATGAGCGCGATGACGCGCTTTGCAGAGGCGATCCCGCGCTGGAACATGTTGAACACCCAGCCCACCGCCATCATGGGCCACACGAACAGCCCGATGTAAAACGCGAATGAAACGAACTGGCCGAGCGAGATTTTATTTTCAATTACGAACCTGCCGCCGAAATAATACAGCAGCGACAGCGAAAGGGCCGCCAGAAAGGTTATCATGGGGAAAAAGAACCCGAACAGCCTCACGAGCCGGATGTTTTTCTCCACGTAAGAATCGCACTCCTTGACAAACCCCTCAAGCTCCTTTTCCTCCTGCACAAACCCTTTGATCACACGGATGCCCGAAAAGGCCTCCTGCGTGCGCGACGAAATATCGCCGAACGATTCCTGCACCTCCCTGAACTTCGCCTGGATCACCTTCCCGAACCGTATCATGACGAACACGATGAGCGGCAGCGGCATCACGGTGAGCAGGGTGAGGGGCACGTTGATCGTCATCATGAAAACAAGGGACATCGAGCCCATGAATATCGCGTCGGTGAGGCCGATGACCGCGGGCCCGGCGGCCATGCGCACGGCGTTGAGGTCGTTTACCAGCAGCGCCATGAGGTCGCCGGTTTTTGTTTTGTTGAAATAGGAAAACGACTGGCCCAGCAGGTGGCCGAACATGTCCTCGCGCATCTGCGTCTCTATTTTACGCGCCGGTCTGGTGATGCAGAGGCGCCAGAAAAAGCGGACCGCCACCATGCCAACGGCCAGCGCCGCGATAGTCATCGCGTTTGTGAAGATCGCGCCCCGGGCGAAATGCTCCTCGCCGAGAAGATCGACGGTCCGCTGGACAATGCGGGGGATAACGAGCTGGATGAGGTCCACCGCGATGAGCAGCGCCATGCCGGCACCGACCGACCAGGCATGCTGTTTTAAATATGAAAAGAGAAATATCGCGGCCTTTTTGGACGAAACGGAGGAGTCGGATGGTGGCATGAAAAAAAAATACTTCCTGCGGATACGAAGGAAGTTACAGGTTACACCGTGAACTGCGACATGAAGGTGAGGATGGGAAACACGCCGGTAACGGCGCGTGTCTTTTCAAAGACGTCGGTTTTGTAAGGTGGCGTTACGCCGGGGAGGACGCTGTCGGTGATGTAGCCCGCGATACTCCGCAAACTGTCGGAAATCACCTTGTTCGGATTGTCGTAGAAAACGGCGATCACGATGCGCATGGCGGTCATGCGGCCTGCAGCGCGGCTTCCTGGAATTTCACGCCCACGACCGTGGAAACACCGTGCTCCTGCTGTGTCACGCCGTAAAGAAGGTCGGCCGCCTCCATGGTGCGCTTGTTGTGCGTCACCACGATAAACTGCGTCCGCTCCGAGAACTTCTTGAGGATGCTCACGAATCTGCCGATGTTCGCGTCGTCGAGCGGAGCGTCGAGCTCGTCGAGGATGCAGTAGGCCGACGGCTTTACAAGATAGAGCGAGAAGAGCAGCGATATCGCGGTGAGCGCGCGCTCGCCGCCCGACAGAAGGCCCACGCCCCGCATCTTCTTGCCCGCGGGCCGCACGTTGATGTTGATGGCCGCCTCGAGGGGGTCTGCGTTCTCCTCGAGCGAGAGGTGCGCCTCGCCGCCTTCGAACAGCGTTGTGAACATCTCGATGAAGTTCTTCTGCACCTGCTCGAACGTCGCGACAAACTGGCCGCGCGCCTCCTTGTCGAGCTTCTTGATGGCCTTTTCCAGGTCGTCAACAGCCTTCTGCAGATCGTCGCGCTGGGCGGTCATCTCGCGCAGGCGCGTGCTCTCGGTTTCGAAGTCGGTAAGCGCGGCCATATTCACGTCGCCCAGCCTGCGCAGGCGTTCTCTGAAGGTGTTGATGTTCTCCATCACCACGGCCTCATCGTCATCCACGCCGACGAGGTCGTCGGGCGGGGATTCGAGGTCTACCTTGTACACCTCAACCATCCGTTCACGGATGCGGCGCTTTTCCTGCTCGTCGCGGGCCTGGTCGAGCTCCAGGCCGTGGAACCTGTTCGACAGTTCCTCCCCCTCGGCCTGATCGGCCCTGAGCGCCTTGCGCAGGTCTTCGATCTCGATCTGCATGCCGCTGAAGGTGTCGCGCTTTTCCGCCTTTACCTGCTCGAGCTCGGAACGCCTGGCGACCTGCCGGACGAGCTGCTCCTCCTGGCCCTTGATGCCGGATTCCAGCGAGCCCGTTTCGGCGGAGGCGCGCTGCTTTTCGAGGGCGATGGTTTCCTTCTTGGCGTTGAACTGCTTTACATTCTGGACAAGCCGCGCCACGTCCTGCCTTTCCTGGCCTATCCGCGCGGTGAGGCCCATCGTTTCAAGTTCGATGTTTTTGAGGTGCTCGGCCATGGCGTTGCGCTGTTCCTGCATTTCGGCAAGCGCCGCGCGAGAGAGCTCGACCTGGGTCTCGATCCCCTGCCGCCGCGCCACGAGCTCTTCGCAGCGCAGTTCCGTTGCCTTGATCTGCGCGTCGAATTCTATCATGCGCTCCCGCGTGCGGCCCAGCTCCATGCGCAGGTCCTGCATCGCCGCGTCGACAACCTTGCTCTCGTTTTCGTGGTGGCGTATGGTGGTTTCCTGCTCCTGCTGCTTCTGGCGGCCGGTGTTGAGCTTGTCGTCAACCTCGACAAGAGCGAATTTTGCCTCGTCGCGGTTGATGATGCAGATCTCCTTGTCGTGGACCACGCGCTGGTATTCCTTTTCGAACCTGTCGATGTCGGCAACGCATGTCTCGATCTGCTGCTTGCGCTGGAGTATGCCGGGCTGCTGCTTTTTGGGGGCGCCGGCAAGCACGCAACCGTTTTCGAGGCACACCACGCCGTCGCGCGAGGCGAACACCATGGCGCCGTTTTCATCCGAGCAATCGAGCGCTTCGCCGGCCGTGGACGTGACAAAGGTGTTGCCGAACAGGTAATCGGCAACACACGCGTGGTCGTCGGAGGTCTGCACAAAGGAGCGCAGGGGCTCCCCGCGCGGAGCGGCGACAGGAAGACCGGGCTTACGGCGCTTCAACCGTTCCATGGACACCATGCGGGCCGAGCCCGCTTTCTCCTCGTTGAGAAACGCGATCGCGTTTTTAAGGTCTGCGTCGGTTTTAAATACAAGTGTCTGGATCGCCTGGCCGAGCACGCGCTCCACGAGCCCGAGCATGGTTTCGTCGGGCACGCGCACGAGGTCGGCCGCGATGCCGGCAACGCCGGGAAGGTTTCTGGTGAGCACGGCCTTCACGCCGCTTTCGTAGCCTTCGAACGAGGCGTCGAGCCCCTCAAGAAAGGAGCGCTGCGATTTGCACGCGTCGATCTGGGCCTCGAGCTTCTTTTCGCTTCCGACAAGCGCCTGGTACTGCTGATCTTCCTTTTCGATGCGCGCGAGCAGCGACTCGCGCGACGCGGACAGGTTTTTGTGCGATTCGTGCGCGCTTGCGAGCTGGCGCCTGCACAGATCCATGGCCTCGCGGTATTCGTCGAGCCTTGTCTGGAGCGTGCGGAGTTCCTTCTCGTCGTGCTCGCAGCGCTCCATGCTGTTGGCATGGTTGGTCTTGAGTGTGGACACGGCGTTTTTCTGCTCGCCGATCGCGTTGATCACCTCGATGTGCTCGGCAGCGGCCTTGTCGGCCGATTCCCTGCACAGCGCGACTTTTGCGTCAAAGGACACAAGCTCGCCGCGGGCGCGGCCGACTTTCTCGTTGAAGCCGTCAAGCTCGGTGGTGTGTTCGATGATCCCTTTTTCTACCTGCATCCTGAGGGCAGACGCGCTTTCGATCTGCTCATCGAGGCCCACGGTCTCGCGGTCGCACCGCGCCATGTTTTCGTGCAGGTTCGCCATGCGCTCCCTGGCAACCGATATGTCGCGGTCAAGCCCGATAATAATTTCGTTGGCCTCGGCCACATGCATCGAGGCGGTCTCGAGCTCCTTTTCCTGCTCGAGCGCGGCAAGCTGCGCCTTCTCGATGGTCGCCTCGGCCGCCGCGGCCCTGGCCCGCGCCACCTGGCGCTTCTGGTCGCATTCGTCAAGTTCTTTCTTCCGCGCATCAAGGACGCCGGTGTAGGCGGCGTAGCGCCGGTTCTCGAACCCGACCTCGAGCGACTTGAGCTCGTTGAAATAGCGCCGGTACCGGTTCGCCTTTTCAACGTGGCGCGCGAGCATGCGCACCTGGCGGTCGGCCTCCTGCACCGTGTCGTTGATGCGCAGAAGGTCCTGTCTGGTGCGGTCGAGCTGGCGCAGGCTCTCCCGCCTGCGCTCCTTGTATTTGCCGATACCCGCCGCCTCTTCAAAAAGGATGCGCCGTTCCTCGGCCTTGTCACTCAGAATGGAATTGATCATCGAATTTTCGATGGTGGTGTAGGCGGTGCTGCCCACGCCGGTGTCGAGGAACATGGTGTGGATGTCGCGCAGCCTGCACGGCACCCGGTTGATGAGGTATTCGCTCTCGCCGCTGCGGAAGATCCTCCGGGTGATGGCGACCTCGTTGTATTCCGACGGGAGGATTTTCTTGGTGTTCTCTATTGTTAAGGTCACTTCGGCGAGGTTGAGGGCCTGGCGCTTCTGCGAGCCTGAAAAAATGACGTCCTGCATGGTGGCGCTGCGCAGCGCCGTGGGCTTCTGCTCGCCGAACACCCACCGTATCGCGTCGATCACATTGCTCTTGCCGCACCCGTTGGGGCCGATCACCGCGGTCACTCCTTCTCCGAAATCAACTTCCGTCTTATCTGCAAAGGACTTGAACCCGAAAATCGACAACTTGCGTAACACCATAAGTTAGGCTTCCTTCCGCGAGCTGGGTGTTGGTATAAAAATCTGTTCCTGCAAAGGTTAAGGGCGCTACCAGAGATTGACGCTTAACTTGAATAAGATACAATATATGGTGGGTTTCAGTCAATAAAAGATTTTATGGAAATAGCGGATTTTTAAGGGTTAATTTCAATATTAATAGATAATATCCAGGGCGTTACCCCCATAGAAGAGGCGCACTGCCGTGCGTCTCTACTATGGGGGTCGGTTCTCCTTCCGGTCTCGGCCGTTGGCCTCGGGCTGCCACGGCCCTATGCCTGACGGCGGGGCCGGGCAGCATCGTGCTCCAGCACGACCTCCAGTCGCCCCTAACGCGCGGGCAGGTGACAAATGCGAGATCGGAGAGTAGTTACCGCAGTGCGTTGCTTTTGTTGCAGGATCGTTGTAACCTCACCCCCGGCCCCCTCTCCTATCAGAGAGGGGCTTCACAGAATATAAATTCATCATCTGTTTTATCTTTGATAATTGTCGCTCGCGGGTGCGCCCAACGAATGTTTGAATCTTGCAACTATCGGTACCCGGCCGCACCCAGGAGAGGGGAGTGCCGAGGACGGTGCAGACGGCCGAGGCCGGGGGAGATACCTCTCCCCCGCCATTTACTCATTTCAAATAATAAATTATCCCAGCTTCACCTGTTTTCTCTGTTTCTGTTCAAACACCGAAAAATTTTCGAACCCCTTGCTTTTCAAGACGGAAATGATCTGCGGAAACGCCTTGCCCACCAGCTGGGGTGTGTGGGCGTCGGAGCCGATGGTGATGCAGGCCTTGTGCTTTTTAATCAGCCCCAGCAATATGCCGAACAGATCGTATCCTCTGAAATCCTCCATCTGCGACCACAAAAAACCGTTCGCATTGATCTCGATGCAGCATTCCTCCTCAGCGGCCAGCGCGACCGATTCCGAAACGTATTCCTCCAGCCGGGCCTGCGATGCGTCGGGCCACGCCACATACCGCCACAGAAAATCGATGTGCGCGAGGGACTGGAACAGGTGCGAGCGGATGCCGGCTTTCACCGCGTCGAAGTATGCGTCGTAGACGTGCTTGGGGTCCACTTTGATATATTGGGAAAGGTGGCGCCAGCCGAGCACGGGCAGGCAATGGATGGATCCGAGAAGATAATCGAACGGGTAGCGCGAGGTGATTTCCTCGGCGAGCTGCTCGGCGCCTTCAATGTAATCTATTTCCAGCCCGATGCGCACCGTGATCCTGTCTTCGAACGTTTCCTTCAAATCAAGCAGCTCGGAGAAATACCGGGCGATGTCGCGCTCCCGCATGCCCCAGTCCCAGTACCGTTTCTTCTGGTTTTTGGCAAGGTAATAACGGCCGAGATGGTCGGAAAAACCGATCTCAGAAATGCCCAGCTTGATGGCGGTCTCGATGTATTCGATGGTTTTCCCCTGCGCGTGCCCGCAATAGGGAGTGTGGACGTGATAATCTGCAATCAATGGCGGTGATTCTTTCTAAACAAAAATATCATTCATCATCCTGTTGATAATTACAAAGTACAGATTGAAGAACCCCGCAGCAAGCTGCGGGGAATGCGCTCGCTTTGGGATTCAAAATTCCAGATTTTTAAATCGGAAACTTTCCACAAAAGTTGGCGCTATCGCTACGACAACATGTTATTGTCATGCTATTTGAAATTTGTAATGTGCAATTTGTAATTTGCAATTCATTTTACACCGTCAGCTCTTTCGCGTCAATGGCGCCGTATTTTTTACTCCGATCAAGCAGCGGATCGACATAATCCTTGACAAACTCCTCCACCTGCTGCGGCGCCCGCCCCACAAACGCGGAAACGTCGAGTATCCTGTCAAGGTCTTTTTGCGCCAGTTTGAATGCCGGGTCGCCCACGATCCGCTCCAGCAAATCGTTGGGTTTTCCAAGGGTCCTGATGTTTTTCTGCGATTCCATGGAGTATTGGCGGATGCGCTCATGCAGCGACTGCCTGTCCCCGCCCTTCTTCACCGCCTCCATGAGGATGTTCTCCGTTGCCATGAAGGGCAGCTCCTCCGCCACGTGCCTGGCGATCACCTGCGGATACACGACAAGCCCCGAAAGCACGTTGAGTCCGATGATGAGAACAGCGTCCGCGGCAAGAAACGCTTCCGGAATGGAAAGGCGCTTGTTCGCCGAGTCGTCGAGCGTGCGCTCGAACCACTGCTCCGCCGCCGTGTTCGCCGGCGACGACGAGAGCGAAATGACATACCGCGCGAGCGAGGTCATGCGCTCAGAGCGCATGGGGTTGCGCTTGTAGGCCATTGCCGACGAGCCCACCTGGCCGCTCTCGAAAGGCTCTTCTATTTCACGCAGATGCATGAGGAGCCTGATGTCGTTTGAAATCTTGTGGAACGTTTGCGCGATGCCGGACACGATCGCCAGCGCCGACGCGTCGATCTTGCGCGAATAGGTCTGGCCCGACACCGGCACGATCGCGGCGAACCCCATTTTATTTGCTACCATTATGTCAAGCTTTTTCACCTTGGCCGCATCGCCATCGAACAGGCTCATGTAGCTCGCCTGCGTGCCGGTGGTGCCCTTGACGCCGAGGAACGGCAGCGACATGCAGAACTGTTCGAGCGCGGTATAGTCCATCACCAGCTCGTACATCCACAAACTCGCGCGCTTCCCCACGGTGGTGAGCTGGGCTGGCTGAAAATGCGTGTATCCGAGCGTGGCGAGGCCCTTGTTTCCGAGCGCGAATTTTTTGAGCGCCGAAATCACGGCCGCAAGCCGCCTCAGCAGAATGATTGCCGCCTCTTTCATCTGGACAAGGTCGGTGTTGTCGCCCACGAACGCGCTCGTTGCGCCGAGGTGGATAATGGGCTTTGCCGCAGGGCAGCAATCGCCGTAGGCGAGAATGTGGGCCATCACGTCGTGGCGGGTTTTGGCCTCATAATTCCGAACCGCATCGTAGTTGATGTCGGCAAGGTGCTCCTTCATCTCGCTCACCTGCTCCCGCGTTATGGGAAGACCGAGCTCCTTTTCACATTCGGCAAGAGCGACCCAAAGTTTTCTCCACGTGCCGAACTTGAAATCCGGGGAAAACACGTGCGACATTTCACTGCTTGCATAACGCTCAAGCAGGGGATTGCTGTAGGCATCATTTTTTGTTTGCTGCTTTGTGCCGCCCATTAAAGATCCTTTTCAATGGTTACATCATGATAATCCTGAATTAATCAGGATTATCCCGGTCAGCTTTTTAATATAGTTTATTGATACCCCGTTCTTAGAACCGGGAAAGGAAAAAACAGATAATGTAAGATAAAACTTGATAGCAGCGCCCTACATTGCTATTTTAAACTACTAAATAGAAATATTCCTTTATACCTCTTTTCCTAAAACGGGAGAGTTTTTATGAAAAAAACGACCTTCGTCTTCATTATGTCGGTTCTCTATGCCGCGCTTTTCCTTGTTGTGCCGGCGCAAAGCCAGAACTCCGTTGAAGAACTCATGTCGTCGGGCAATAACCTGTTGAGGAACGGCGCATTTACGGAGGCCGCTTCCGCTTACAAGCAGGTCCTTTCCAAGGAGCCAAGGAATTTCGAAGCGCAGGCAAATCTCGCGTTTGCATACCTTCAGGCGGAGCGGTACGACAAGGCGGTAACGGAATATAAAAAAGCCATTTCCCTTGATCCCAAAAACGCCGAATGCTGGGCGAATATCGGTTTTGCCTATGAAAAACTGGGCAGGTCGGGCGACGCGGCGAACGCCATCAACCGTTCCGTCGAGCTCAATCCGAGCAACGTGGAGGCGCGCATGAACCTCGCCGCCATGTACGAAAACTCGGGCGCGTTTGACAAGGCAATCGCCCACTATGAGGCCGCGATCAGGACCGATGCCAAGCGCGGAGACGCGTACAGCGGCGTTGCACGCTGCATGACTGAGAAGGGCAACATCGCGGGCGCAAAGAAATATTGCCAGGAGGCAATCGCGACAGACCCCAGCAATGCCGACGCCCACTGGCAGCTCGGCAACATCCTGTGGAAAAAAGAGAACAAGCAGGCGGAGGCGCTCAAGGAATACGAGATTTCCGTGAAACTCGATGAAAATTCCCAGGTCTTTTACGAAAACCTCGCCCTTCTCCAGGAGGAAATGGGCAAAAAGGACATTGCCCTGGCAACTTGGAAAAAATATCTCATCTATCTTAATGAAGCTATCAAGAAAGAAGAGGTCCAGAAACGCATCGACAAGCTTGAAAACGGCGAAGCCGTCTCCTCGTCCGGAAAAGCGGACGCCAAGGCGAACCGGGAAAAAGCGTCGCAGGCGAACGAGGAACACATGCAGCAGATGAAAAGCGACCTGCGAAGAGACTCAAAAACCGATGCCAAGCGCCTCGACACCAAATCGGTGGACGTCGGTTCCGATTTTGACAAAATAGGAAAAGACACGGGCGAAGGGCTGGATCTCCGTAAAGAGGCCAAGAAAAAATCCGAGGCTAAATAAGCCGGTTTTAAAATAAAAGGGCATTGGGTTTATGGGTTGACGGGGACAAAAGCCGCCTCTTCGGCCCGTAAACCCATTGTTATATCACCTCAAAAAAAAAGAATCCGTGATCCGATACAACTCATATCGGTCCTATCTTAAAAAACGCTTTGGAAAGCCGGTCTTTAAGGTTCCGCTCAATGCGGGATTCTCCTGCCCCAACCGCGACGGAACAATAAGCGCGGATGGGTGTTCGTTCTGCGACAACCGAAGCTTCTCTCCTGTTGCCGCTTCGTTGGCCCCGGTCCTGGGCCAATTGAATCTGGCGATCGAAAGGGACAGAAACAGGCACGAAGCATTCATCGCCTACCTGCAGCCGTTTTCAAACACCTACGGCGACGCGAACCTGCTTAAAAGCATCTATGAACCGGTAATCAAGTTCCCGAAAGTCATCGGCCTCGCTGTGGGAACAAGGCCAGACTGTTTTACCGAAGAAACCTTCGATTATCTTGAGGATGTATCAAAAAGAACATATCTGTCCGTGGAAATCGGTTTGCAGAGCGCAAGCGACGAAACGCTCCGGCTCAACAACCGCGGCCACGATGTTAGAGCGTTCGTCAACTCCGTAAAAGAGCTTTCCAAAAGAAAAACCGAGACCGTTGCCCATGTCATGATCGGCCTGCCACCAGATACGAGGAACGACGCGATCGCTACTGCCCGACTCCTCGCCTCGCTCCCGGTAACAGGCATAAAAATCCACCAGCTCATGATCATTGCAGGGACAAAGGCGAATGAATGGTACAAAGAGGGAAAAGTGAAACCGTTATCGCTTGAAGAATACGCGGATATTCTGTGCGATTTTTTATCCTATGTAAGACCGGACCAGCATATTCACAGGATCATGGCGGATTCGAATTTGAAAAACGGGCTGATTGCGCCTCTGTGGAGTGCGGACAAGATGAAATCAATCGCATTCATTCATGATGTAATGAAAAACAGAAAACTTGTGCAGGGATCAGAACATTAAAAATTTCCGCGGGTGCCCCTTGTCAATAGAGTATGAATCTTGCAGCGGGTGGTACCCCGGGGCCACCCAGGAGGGGGTGTGCCTCCGGATCACCGCCGCACAGCGGTGGAAGCCGGTGGCCAGGGGGATACCTCCCCCACCAGAGGAATTGTTTGTTTTTAATTTGTCAACTTTAGCACCGACTGCAGCTTCACCGTCTTCGCTTCTTTATTTGATAGTCTCACGCCCTGCGCCTTGACCCCCTTTATCAGATAGTCGCCGAGGTTGAACTTCTCCTCAAGCACGCGCAGGTACGGCTTGGGCTTGTATTCCACCTCGATGGCGCCCTCGGTCTCGGTGGTGAACATCTGCACCGCGCTGCCTTCAGGGGCGAGCAGGTAGGCCTTCTGCATGATGAACTGCTCGATTTTGCAGCGCTTGATATAAGGGAACTGGTTTTCGGGGCTCTTGTAGACAAGTGAATACACCACGTCCTTGTCGATGAATCCGCAATGCAGCATGCCCTTGTCCACGAACATCTTGTCGGGCGCGCTTATCACCGAATACATGCCGTTCTTGCGGATCACGAGGATGCGGTCGTAGAGCGACACATCGAACAGGGCGCTTCCGTTCACCTCGTAGCCGAGGTAGCCGTTGTCGCGGTCGTAGCGCAGCTTGAGGTTGCGCTGGGCCACTTCCCGCACGTCAACTTTTTCAAACGACACGACCTCGGTGCGGCGCTGGTACTCCTTGCCGTATTTGAGGATGATGTCCTGCATGAACCCGATGGCGTAGTCGATGATGTTGTCGAGCGAATGCTTGATCTCCTTGAGCCGCGTCTTGATTTCGTCCATCTCGTGTTCGGCCTTGTTGATGTCGTATGCCGAAATGCGGCGAATGGGGATCTTGAGCAAGGTCTCGACGTCCTCACCCGTCACTTCGCGTTTGATGTCTTTCTGAAAGGGTTCCAGCCCGTCAATAACCGCCTTGACCACGCCTTCCTGCGTTTTCTTGTCCTCGATGCGCTTGTACACACGGTTCTCGATGAAGATCTGCTCGAGGGTTTTGGCGTGGAGCCGGTCGCGCAGATGGCCGTCTTCGACTTTCAGCTCGCGGCGCAGCAGTTCCACGGTGCGGTCGGCGTTGTACTTGAGCACGTCGGACACGCTCATGGTGACCGGCTTGTTGTCCTTGATCACCAGGAGGTTGACCGTCGTTGACACCTCGCAGTCGGTAAACGCGTACAGCGCGTCAACCGTGTCCTGCGTGTGCACGCCGCGCGCGAGATGGATCTCGATCTCCACCTGCTCGGAGGTGAAATCCGAAATGCCCGCGATCTTGATCTTGTTCTTGCGCGCCGCGGCCTCGATGCTCGCGATGAGGCTCTCGGTGGTGGTGCCGAAGGCTATCTCGCGCACCACGATGCGCTTATCGTCCTTGGCGTCGAGCCGCGCCCGGACGCGCACCTTGCCGTTGCCGTCGTTGTATTCCGACATGTCAAGCATGCCGCCCGACGGGAAGTCGGGCCTGAGCGAGAATTCGTCCTTGTTGAGATAGGCGATCTGCGCCTGAAGAAGTTCGATAAAATTATGCGGCAGGATCTTGGTCGCCATGCCCACCGCGATGCCTTCGGCGCCCTGCGAAAGCAGCACCGGCACCTTTGCCGGCAGCGCCACGGGTTCCTTGTTCCGGCCGTCGTACGAGTCGACGAAATCGGTGATCTCCGGGTTGAACAGCGTCTCCCTGGCAAGCGGCGTGAGCCGGCATTCGATATAGCGCATGGCCGACGCTTCGTCGCCGGTGAGGATGTTGCCGAAGTTTCCCTGCTTGTCGATAAAAAGGTCTTTATTGGCAAGGCCCACGAGCGCGGAGAAAATCGACTGGTCGCCGTGCGGATGGAATTTCATGCACTGGCCCACGGCGTTGGCCACCTTGTGGAACTTGCCGTCGTCCATTTCGTACAGGGTGTGCAGGATGCGGCGCTGCACCGGCTTGAGCCCGTCCTCGATATCGGGAATGGCGCGGTCCTTGATGACGTAGCTCGCGTACTCGATGAAATAGTTTTTATACAGGGTGGGGACGAACGCCATTAGATTAAGTTCTCCATAATGAAATCTTTGCGCTCGGGCGTGTTCTTGCCCATGTAGAACTCGAGCGTTTCCGGGATGTTCTTGATGGATTTCACATTCACTTCCACGAGCCTTATGTCCTCGCCGATGAACTGGCCGAATTCGTTCGGCGAGATCTCGCCGAGTCCCTTGAAGCGGGTGACCTCGGCGCCCTTAAGCTCTTTCACCGCGGTGTCGCGCTCCTTTTCGCTGTAGCAGTAGCGCGTCTCTTTGTTGTTGCGCACCCTGAACAGCGGCGTTTCGAGTATGTAAAGATGGTTCGACATCACGAGGTCTTCGAAATAGGTGAGAAAAAACGTCATGAGCAGGTAGCGGATGTGGAAGCCGTCAACGTCCGCGTCGGTGGCGATCACGATGCGGTTGTACCGCAGGGTCTCCACGTTCTCCTCGATGCGGAGTGCCATCATCAGGCTGTACAGTTCTTCGTTCTGATAAATTGCGGTGCGGTTCCTCGAAAACACGTTTTCGGGCTTGCCCTTGAGTGTGAAAATCGCCTGCGTCTGCACGTCCCGCGCCGACACGATGGAGCCGGCGGCGGACTGCCCCTCGGTGAGGAAAATGGTTGATTCTTCGCCGCGCTTCGCGTCGCCCAGGTGATATTTGCAGTCCTTGAGGCACGGGATCTTTATCTCTATCCGCCTGGCCGCTTCCTTGGCCTCTTTCTTGACCGCGTTGAGCTCCTTGCGCAGGTGCTCGTTCTGGACGATTTTGCTTTCGAGCGCCTTTGCGCTCTCCGGGTTCTTGTGCAGGAAATCAACGACGCCGCTCTTGACTTCCGAGATAACCCAGCCGCGGATTTCGGTGTTGCCGAGCTTGTTCTTGGTCTGGCTCTCGAACACCGGCGCCTTGAGCTTCACCGCGATGGCGCCCGCGATCCCCTCGCGCACGTCGAGGCCCGAAAAGTCTTTTTTGAAAAATTCGTTGATGCCCTTGAGGATGCCCTCGCGGAACGCCGACAGGTGCGTACCGCCGTCGCTGGTGAGCTGTCCGTTTACAAAGGAAAAGTAGGTCTCGCCGTAGGTGGCGGTGTGGGTGAAGGCGAACTCGAGGAATTTGGTCTTGTAATGGCCGATATCGTACACGGTCTTGTCGCCCACCTCCTCCTTGAGCAGGTCTAAAAGCCCGTTTTTCGATTCGAACGTCTGCTTGTTGAAGATGAGCTTGAGGCCGGTGTTGAGGCAGGCGTAGTTCCAGAGCCGGCGCTCGACATATTCATAATTGAAGGTATACTCGCTGAAAAGCTCGTGGTCGGGGGTGAACTCGATGAGCGTGCCGTTGTGCTCCCCATTCACGCTGCCCTTGCGCTTTGAAAGCTGCTTGCCTTTAGAGAACGTGGCCTCGAAAAATTCGCCGTCGCGGAACGACGCCACGCGGAAATGCGACGACAGGCCGTTCACCGCCTTGGTGCCCACGCCGTTGAGCCCCACCGAAAACTGGAACACATCGTCGTTGTACTTGGCGCCGGTGTTGATAACGGAAACGCATTCGATCACCTTGCCCAGCGGGATGCCGCGCCCGTAGTCGCGCACCGAGATGATGCCCTCTTCAATGGCGATCTCGATTTTCTTGCCGAACCCCATGATGAATTCGTCAATCGAGTTGTCGATCACTTCCTTGAGCAAAATGTAGATGCCGTCGTCGGGATTGGAGCCGTCGCCCAGGCGGCCGATGTACATTCCCGGGCGTAAACGGATGTGTTCGAGGGAGCTGAGGGTCTTGATCGTTTTTTCGTCGTAGACCGGGATGGAGAGTCGTGTGTCTGACATATCTATATTGTAGCTATTTGGAGCGACTGATACAAGATATTGTGTATATAAAATATAATTAATGGTGTTAAAATAAAATAAAAATCTGGGCGCCTGCCTTCGGCACCGGTTCTCCTTCCGGTCTCGGCCGCAGGCCTCGGGCTACCACGGCCCCAAGGCCGGAGGACCGGCGGGGCCCGGGTAGCACCGCGCTCTAGCGCGGCCTCCAGTCGCCCCTGGCGCGAAAGCCACCATTTCGATGTCACGCGATTCGCACTATTCCGCTTGTGCAAGATCTTATCTTCTGTAAATCTTAAGTTATAGGTGTGCTACAGAATTGTTTTTATTATCGCCGCGAAGCGGCATACCGCTGAGGTTGCGTTGCGAAGGGACGACGCCGCGCGAGCATTAGTCGAGCGCGCTCGCGCGCCCCTTTGCTGGAGGGGGTGTGCCTCCGGATCACCGGCGCAAAGCGCCGGAAGCCGGAGGCCAGGGGGAAACGCGAAGCGGTGCCCCCACCAGAGTATTGATTATCATGCCTCACTATTCGAATCATCCCGAATTATTTTAATAAGCACTCTATGAAACCTTTATCAAAAATCCTCATCGGCGCCATGAGATTCCGCGACCGGAAAAGCGCGGTTGAAATCATCCATAAAGCCATTGATTACGGCTTCAACTACATCGACACCTCGCCGTGCTATTGCCATAAAAGCGAAACGGAAAATTCGGAGGCATGGGTCGGCGACGCGGTTTCCGTTCCCGGATACCGCGAACGCGTGATGGTGTCCACGAAATGCGCGCCCGGCGACGGCGGCAGGGGCCTCGGGCCTTTTGTGCCGGCCCAGGGGTTCGGCGTGCGGACAAAAGCGCAGCTTGCGCAGGTTTTCGGCCAGTCGCTTGCGAGGCTTAACCTTCCGTCAATTGACTATTACCACCTCTGGACCACCCACACCATGGAGCAGTTCGACGCGGCCATGCAGCCGGGCGGCTGGTACGACGGCGTGATGGAGCAGAAAAAGAACGGGGCATTCAACCATTTGGGCATCACCACGCACGCGGACCCGGACACCATCATCGCGTTTTTGGAAACGGGAAAATTCGAAACCGTTACCATGCCGCTCAACGTGGTCGACCTGACGCGGCTCAAGGCCGTTGACTATTGCGCAAAAAAAGATATTCCCGTGATTGCCATGAACCCGCTGGCAGGCGGGTTCTGCGCCGCGAACGGCCGGCTCAAGGAGCTCGCGTTCCGCTACCTCATGGCCCTGCCCAATGTACATATTTTGGTGGGATTTTCAGCGGTAAACGAGGTGGACTATGCGAAGTGGATACTCGACACCGCGCCGGACTACAAACAATCCGCAGAGCAGGTCCTTGCAAAAGTGGACCGTCTCATCGGCGCCAGAGAACCACGCTGCACGTCGTGCGGCTACTGCCAGCCGTGCCCGAACAATATCAACCTTGGCGCATGCCTGTCATACTACAATATCTACAAGTATATGAAGCTGCCGCATGCCAGAAAGGCCTTTAAGGAAAAGCAATGGGAACCCTCCCTCCGCCTCGACAAATGCACCCTGTGCGGCACCTGCGCGGCGCGGTGCCCCAACCGTCTGCCGCTGGAGGACATCATCCGTGACGCGCAAAAACTGCTATACGAAAAGTAAAATAAAAATGCCCCTTTTCTTTTAGGAAAAGGGGCATAACTTTCCGAAAACAGCAGGAAGACTGCCTATTTCTTTTTCTTCGTCCCTGCTTCCTCCTGAATCTGCTTGTCGTTCGGGTCAAGCTTTACCGCTTTGTCCAGATGGAGCTGGTAGTCGGCCATGTTTTTCTGGACTTTCGCCATTTTGGCAAGCCCGAGCTCCGCGAGCGCGTAATTCGGGTCGGCCTTGAGCGCGCGGTCGTAGAACGTTTTGGCCCACGGCAGTTTCGACTGCATGAGGTACACTTCGGCGCGCTCGTACATGGCGGGCGCGTAGTTGGGATTGATATAGGAGATTTCCTTGTACGTTTCGAGCGCGTCGTCCCACTTGCCCTGGATTGACTGGATTTTTCCGAAGAGCATGAGCGCCGGGATGTTTTCCGGGTCCGTTGCCGTGATGTCCTTGATCGTGCTCTCGGCCGTGGCATACACACCCGACAAATACAGCGCCTCGGCGTATTTGAGCAGGGTTTTGTTGTCGCGCTTTTTCTGCACGATCAGCTGCATCACGTCAAGCGCCTTTTTGGCCTGGCCTGTCGACTTGTAAAGCTCGAACAGCGTCATTTTGATGTTCTCGTCGTCGGGCTTCAGGCGGTCCGCCTTTTCGAGCAGGTCGAGCGCCTCGTGCGACCGGTCGGTCTCGATGTAGCCTTGCGCAAGGGGCACCATGAATTTGGGCTCGTTGCTCTTGAGCGAGTTGGCCATTTCGAGGAACACCATGGCGTCGTTCACCTTGCGCTTGGCAAGCAGGATTTCGCCTATTTTCCCCGAGGCGTCCGCGTTCTCCGGGTCGAGCTGGATGAATTTGCGGTACGCGTCAAGTTCTTCCTTGTCTTTATTCAGCTTGCCGTACACCTGTCCCATCTCGAACCACATGGTCGGGATGGTGTCGGCGAGCGCCGCGCACTTTTTAAGCAGGAGGAGCGCCTTGTCGAGCGTCGCCTTCTGCTTTGCATAGTACAGGCCCGCGGCGAGAAAACTTTTATAGTCCTTGGGGAACATGACCGTGTTTTCCTCGTACATCTTCGCGGCCGCGGCAGGGTTCGTCGCTTCCGTCAGCTGGGCCTTGCGCAGCGAGGCATCGGGGTCATGCACGCTGGTGAACTTCGTGTAGACCGTATAGGCCTCGAGCGCCTTGGCCTGGCTTCCCGTCTTGTCATAGGCGTCACCGAGCAGCTTCAACACCGTAACGGCACCCGAATGCTTCGTGGTGGCCTTGGCATTGATTTCGCGATAGCGTTCGAACAGTTCTATGGTCTTTTTATAGTCCTTGGTATAGTAGCACGCCTGGCCGTAGGTGAAAATGAAATCCATGGTCCGGGCGGCCTCGCCCGTCACCATCGAAAGGTACTTGACCGCCTCCTCGTAGCTTTTCGTGTTGAACGCCGCCTCACCCACCGATTTCGCGACGGAAACGTCCTTCGGGTTCTTGTCGAGGTACTTCTTGTACATCGAAAGCGCCTGTGAGGCCTTGTTCTGTTTTGTATACAGATCGCCCAGGGCCTTGTAATCCGCGGCTGCGTCGGGGTTCATCGCGATCGACTGCTCATAGGAGATCACGGCCTCGTTTACCTCGCCGTTGCTCGCCTGGCACTTTGCCAGCGACGAGAGCACGGTCACGTTTCTCGGATCGAGCGCCAGCGCTTTCTGGTACATCGCGACCGCCTTGGCATAGGTCCCCTGTTTCTGGTAAATCGCGCCGAGCGACGCGTACATGGCGGCGTCGGCCTCGCCTGCAGCGACCGCGCCCGCAAGCGCCTTGCCCACTTCTTCGGGCAGGCCTTTGGACATGACCAGCTCGGTGTAGCGTTTGTAAAAGCCCTTGATGGCGGGATCGGCCTTGAGCGCCGCGCGGTAGGCAACGAGCGCGCCGGCCATTTCTTTCTGATCGTACAGCATGTCGCCGAGGTTTTTCTGCGCGGCCGCGTCGGCCGGATTGAGCGCCACGTATTTCTTGAGATACACGGCGGCGTCGGCGGTGCCGCCCGCCTTTACCGCGATATCGTAGAGGGTCTTGAACACCTCGGGGTTCGTCGGCGTAAGCACCGCGAGTTCCTTGAAAATATCTGCCGCTTTCGCGCAGCTTTTGCTCTTGTAGCAGGCCTGTCCGTACAGAAGCAGGTAGGCGGAGGTCTTTGCCTCTGCGCCCGTCACCATGCCGAGATATTTCACTGCTTCGTCGTAGTCCTTGGTCTTGTACTCGTATTCGCCAACGGCCATGGCGGTCTTGTTGTCGCTGGGGTTTTTTTCCAGGACCTTCTTGTACATGTTCATGGCCTGGTCGTTTTTGTTCTGCTTGCTGTAGAGATCGGCAAGCATCTTGTATTCTTTTATATCCTGCGGATTAAGCGCAACCACCTGTTCGTACGTGATGGTGGCTTCCTTAACGTTGCCGCCCTTGGCCTGGCAGAACCCCAAAGACGACAGCGCGTCGTTGTTGCGCGGGTCGAGCTGGAGCGCCTTGGTGTACATTTCGATTGCCTTTGGATAATTGGCGGAGGCCTTGTACACCGCGCCGAGGGTCATATACATCGCGGCATCCGCCTCGCCCGCGGCGATGGCGCCCTTGAGCGCCTTGATGATGTCTGCCTGTACGCCCTTTGCGGTCACCAGTTCAACATACCGTTTGTAAAAGCCCTTGGCCGCGGGGTCTGCAAGGAGTGCGGCGTTATAGGCCGCGAGTGCGCCATCCGCGTTTTTCTCCTCATACAGAATATCGCCGAGGTTCTTCTGCGCCGCGGCGTCGGCCGGCTTGAGACTGAGGTATTTCTTGAGATACATGGAGGCGTCTTTTTTGGCGCCGCCATCTTTTGAGGAAATATCGTACAGCATCCTGAACACTTCGGGGTTGAGCGGCGTCAGCTTTGCAAGCGCAAGAAGCACTTCCGAGGCCTTTTTGAAATTCTTGGCATTGTAGCACGCCTGCGAGTACTTGAAGAGGAACTCCGCGCTCTTGGATTCGGTCGCGCCCACCATGCCGAAATATTTCATGGCTTCGTCGTAATTCTTCTGGTTGTTGAGGTAATCGCCCACGACAAGCGCGATCTTGGAATTCTGCGGCCGCTTTTCGAGATATTTCTTGTACATCGAAATGGCCTGGCTCGCCTTGTTCTGCTGCATGTAAAGGTCGCCGAGGACCCTGTATTCCTCCACGGCGTCGGCGTTCATGGCGACCGCCTGCTCGTAGGAAATCACTGCCTCGTTGGTATTGCCGCTCTTGGCCTGGCATTGCGCGAGGTCGGAGAGCACGCGCACCCGTTTCGGATCGAGCTGCAGCGCCTTCTGGTAATATTCGATGGCTTTTGCATAGGCGCCGGATTTCATGTTGGTGCTGCCCAGAGTTTCGTACATCTGGGCATCGGCCTCACCCGCGACTATCGCACCCCTCATCGCAGGAAGGATTTCCTTGGAAAGCCCGAGTGTGGTCACGACCTCAACATACCGTTTGTAAAACCCCTTGATGGCAGGGTCCGCCTTGAGCGCGGCCTGATATGCGGCGAGGGCGCCTGCAAAATTTTTCTGCTCATATTGCAGGTCGCCCAGGTTTTTCTGCGCGGCCGCGTCGCCTGGCCGTGCCGACACATATTTCCTGAGATAGGACGCGGCGTCCACCTTGGAGCCGTTGCTTTCCGTGGTGATGTCGTACATCATTTTGTAAATGTCCGCATTAAGCGGGGTAAGCAGCGACAGACGGGTGAGCACTTCGATGGCTTTCTTGTAATTCTTGGCAAAGTAGCATGCCTGCCCGTATTTGAAAAGGAAATCGGCGTTCTTTGCCTCGGCCCCGCCCACCATGGCGTAATACTTGATGGCGTCTTCGTAGTTCTTCTGGTTGAGCGAAAAGTCGCCCACCGCCTTGGCTATCTCGAAATCGGCCGGTTTTCGTTCAAGGTATTTTTTATACATGGCGATCGCCTGGGCCGTCTTGTTCTGCTTCGCATACAATTCGCCGAGGGCCTTGTATTCGTCAACCGCCTTGTCGTTCATGGCAACGGCCTGCTCGTAGGAAATCACGGCCTCGTTGACGTTGCCGCTTTTTGCCTGGCAGTGCGCCAGCGCGGTGAGGATGGCGATGTTCCGCGGGTCGAACTGCAGCGCCTTCTGGTACATGTCGATTGCCTTCTGCCATGCACCCTGTTTCTGGTACACGCTGCCGAGCGAGCCGTACATGGCCGCGTCGGCCTCGTTTGCGGCGATCGCGCCGGTGAGTGCCTTCACGAGCTCTTCGGGTGTGCCTTTTGCGCCCACGAGTTCCACGTACCGTTTGTAAAAGCCCTTGAGCGAAGGGTCGGCCGCGAGCGCCGCCCGGTAGGCCGTAAGGGCGCCCGTATAATTTTTCGCCTCATACATCATGTCGGCGAGGTCTTTCTGGGACGTGGCGTCACCGGGCTTGAGCGCGGCGTATCTCTGCAGGTACGACGAGGACTCGGTCTTCGCGCTGCCGTCCTTGGAGGTGATGTCGTACAGGATCTTGAAGACGTCCGGGTTTTTCGGCGTGAGCCCGGCAAGCTGGACAAAGAGTTCCTTCGCTTTTTTAAAGTCCTTTACGGAATAGCAGGACTGACCGTAGCGGAACAGCAGGTCGGTTTCCGTGGTTTCGGCGTTGACGACAAGGGCGAAATACTTGATGGCCTCGTCGTAGTTTTTCTGGGAATATTCGTAGTCGGCGATGGTTTTCGCTATGGCTTTGTTTCCGGGTTTCTTGGCCAGATATTTTTTATAGACGTTGACGGCCTGGCCCGTTTTTTTCTGCTGCATGTAAAGGTCGCCGAGCGCCCTGAATTCTTCAACAGCCTTGTCGTTCATGGCAACGGCCTGCTCGTAGGAAATCACGGCCTCGTTGACGTTGCCGCTTTTCACCTGGCAGAACGCCACCGACGAGAGGACGGCGACGTTTTTCGGGTCTATCTGCAGCGACTTCTGGTACATGTCGATGGCCTTCAGCCACGCGCCCTGTTTCTGGTACACGGCGCCAAGCGAGCTGTACATGGCGGCATCGGCCTCCTGCGCGTTGATTGCGCCCGTGAGCGCCTTGACAAGTTCGTCGGGAGTGCCCTGCGCGCCAACAAGCTCCACATACCGCTTGTAAAACCCCTTGAGCGAGGGGTCCGCGGCGAGCGCGGACCGGTAGGCGGCGAGCGCGCCGGTAAAATTCTTTATTTCGTACATCATGTCGCCGAGGTTTTTCTGCGCCTCGGCGTCGCCGGGCTTGAGCGCGGCGTATCTCTGGAGGTACTGCGACGACTCGGTCCGTGCGGCGCTGTCCTTTGAGGTGATGTCGAAAAGGATCCTGTATACCTCGGGGTTTTTGGGAAGAAGCACGGAAACCTGGACCAGGAGCTCCTTCGCCTTCTTGAAATTCTTTGCAAAATAGCACGCCTGACCGTAGCGGAAGAGCAGTTCAGCGTCCTTTGCCTCTGCGCCGCCCACCATGGCATAGTACTTGATCGCCTCGTCGTAGTCCTTCTGGCCGAATTCGTAGTCGGCGATGAGTTTCGCGATGCGGTGTTCGCCCGCCTTCTTGGCAAGATACTTTTTGTAAACATTAACGGCCTGCGCGGTCTTGTTCTGCTGCTGGTAAAGGTCGCCGAGCGCCCTTAGTTCGTCAACGGCCTTGTCGTTCATGGCAATGGCCTGTTCATACGAAATGATCGCTTCCTTGGCGTTGCCGGTCTTGGCCTGGCAGTGCGCGAGCATGCCGAGCACGGCCGTGTTCCGCGGATCGAGCTGGATGGATTTCTGGAACATCTCGATGGCCCTGGGGCAGAGCGCCTGTTTGAGGTAGATGGATCCCAGAGCGGCGTACGTCTGCGCGTCGGCCTCGGCGGTGGTCACCGCGCCCAGAAGCGCGGCGGTGAGCTCGGCCGGCTCGGCGCCGGGCCCGAGCAGCTCGGCATACCGTTTGTAAATTCCCTTTGCCGCCGGGTCTATCCGCACGACCGCGCGGCAGGCCGCGAGCGCGCCGGCCATGTCTTTCTTTTCGTAGAGCAAATCGGCGAGCGCTTTCTGCGCGGCCGCATCATTCGGCTTGAGCGCGACATACGCCTTGAGGTATCCCGCCGCTTCGGCGGTGTTGCCCGTCTTGACGGAAATATCGTAAAGGTTTTTGAATATCTCGGGCTCCCTCGGCGAAAGCTGCGCGAGTTCCTTGAACTGCTCCAGCGCGGTCTTGGTGTCGCCCTGCGACAGGGTGTAGCGCGCCAGCCGCTGGCGCGAAGGAATGTTGCGGGGATCGAGGGACAGGATTTTCCTGTCTATTTCGGCAAGCCGCTGGGGATCGTTGAGCTGGTCGTAGCACACCGCAAGCTCCAGCCAGTAGTCCCTGTTGTTCGGCTGCTTGCGCACCATGAACTCGAACTGGTCTTTTGCCTCCTTGTAGTTCTTGTCTTTCATGTAAATGGTGGACAGGACAATGCGGGGCTCCCAGAGTGTCGCATCGAGGTGCAGTGCCGATTCCGCCGCGTCGCGCGCCATGTCGGGCTGGTTGAGGGCAAATGCTGCCATGGCCATGCCCTGCGCGGCCGCCGCGGAACGCTCAAGCGTGTAGCTTTTCTGGAAATATTTCACGGCGTCCTGGTATTTTTTCGACTTCAGATTGTATTCGCCGAGCGCCAACTGTATCTTGGGATTGTTGGGGTTGAGCGCGAGCATTTTCTCGTACACGACCTTGGCCTTTTCGAGCAGCCCGGCCTTGGTGTACATTTCGCCGAGCCGTGCATACGCCTCGACATTCGTGGCGTTGACTTCGAGTTCCTTTTCGAGGTGGAACATGGCCTTTTTCATGACGTCGAGGCCTTCGTAGCAGCGGGCGAGGGAGAGGTTGATGTCCGGCACGATTTTTCCCGTTGAATCAACGGCGTAGATCGCCTCGAAATGCGGGACGGCGGCCTGAAAATTCTTCTTTTCGAGCTGAAAGGCGCCCACCACCCGGTGCGCTTCGAGCACTTCCTTGGCCTTCGATACTCCGACTTTGTCAAGAAAACTCTGGTAGACCTTGGCGGTTTTTTCGGCGGCCGCATTGGATTTTGAAAGCGCCGTGGCCCACATGAAGTATTCCTGCGCACCGAACTGGGGTTTCGACGATGACGCCTCGAATTCCTCAGCGGCCTCAGCGTATTTCTGGGCCGTGTAATAGATTTTCGCAAGCTCGAAGCTCGCGTCAACCGACGTGGGCTTTTTCTCTTTTGCCATTTTGAGGTAGACAATCGCGGACTCGGGCGGGCTTACCACGCCTATCTTGAGCGCCAGCACGCCGTCGGGCTGTTTCGCATACACCGCCTTGAGCAGCTCAACGGCCTTGGGATAGCTTTTTTCGTTGTAATAAATGATCCCCAGCTCCTTGACGGCCGTGATATTCGACGGATCGGTCTCAACGACTTTTTCGAGAGCCTTTTTTGCCTCAGCGGGTTTGCTGAGCGCAATGCATGCGCGGGCGTATTCCCAGCTCGCCTCTGCCGTGAAATTCGCGTCAAGGGCTTTTTTCGCAGCAGGCGCCGCGTTGACGGCCTGGTTGATCGAGTTGTAAACTTTTGCCGTGCCGAGGAGCGCTTCATAGTTCTTGGCGTCCATCCGGGTCGCCACCAGATAGCAGGCGAGTGCCTTTTCGGTAAGGCCCGTTTCGAGGTTGGCGCGGCCGATTTTGACCCATGTCGCAGCGTCGCGGGCCGTGGTGGGTATCTTCTTCTCCGCGTAATTGAGCGCCTCGGAGTAATTTTTCGCCTCCATCAGCTTGTCGAACGTCTCATCGGAAAACGCAAGGGAAACGGTGAGGAAAAGCATCAGTGAGGAAACAATGCAGCGGATTTGCGGGCGACTCCTGCTCATAAATAAGGCTCCTTCCACGTGTCTATAAATAATGGTTCAGTTTTTCATTTTGATAAAAAGGGCGTGATGAGTAAAAATATATAATATATAGTGTATAAGAAAATATTTCTATTAAAGCCGGATAAAGTCAATTGTTAATTCGGGGCTTACTGAAGAAGTATAAAAATGGTGCAACTATACTATTGACAAAGGTTTTACCCTAATTCTCAACCGATCCCCTCTGCGTTCAATATAATTTCATCGTCAATCATCATGATTTTTTTTTAAGCGGCCGGTTTTTTAAGGCGTGAAAAAAACGGATAGCTTATTGCCCAGCAGATGCCGGCAAAAACAAATGCGAGGATGATGCTGCCGAAAAACCAGTCAACCCCCCATTTAACAAGGAAACTGTACCGGAGATGCGAAAATGCGCCGGTCCATGAAGCGGGGACGAAAAGCTTTCCTGTTGCAACAGCCAGCGGGATCAGCACCGGCAGAAACGGCGCTGACGAAACGCTCACTCCCAGAAAAGCCAGCGGCCGGTTGATCTTCATGAAAAAGCTGAGCACCAGCAGCGATGCAACCTGAAAAAAATAGATGGGCAGGATGCCGATGAACACGCCGAGGGTGAGGGAAAAGGCCGCCCGCTTTGGTGTGGTGTGGGCATGCAACTCATAGTTGAAAAGCGCCACGATTTTCTGGCGCCAGGTCGCCCCGGGCATGTCGACGATGAGAAACGGGAGAAACATCTTGATGAGCACCGCCTTGGAATTCACCCTGAAAATGCGTAAAAAATCCCGCACGGGCCGGAAATGCGACACGCGCTTGGAAGGTTCAAGATATAAAAGGTGAACCGGGACCGACTTCACCGCGACACCGTTCCACGCAGCCTTTACCAGTATTTCCTGCTCATATTCGAACCGCTTCCCCGCGCATCCGAGCGCCCGCACCGCTGAGAGCGGATACGCGCGGAACCCGCACTGGGTGTCCCGGATGTCAATTCCCGTTATGAATTTGTACCAGAACGAGCCGAACCTCCGGCCCGCGGCTGAGCGGGCAGGTTCTTGAGTCCTTTCCTTATTTATAACCCTGTCGCCTATCCAAAGGTTTTCCGGCTCCAGGGTGATTTTATCCATGAATGCCGGAATATCACCTGGATCATGCTGGCCGTCGGCGTCGAGGGTTATGGCTTGGGTGAACCCGAGGTCGAAGGCTTTTTCGAATCCGGCGCGGAGCGCGGACCCTTTACCAGTGTTTTTATCAAAATTGATTATAATGATTTTACTGTTTGATGAAATGATTGATTGCAGGATGTTTTTCGTGTCGTCTGTGGAACCGTCGTTTACGATGATAATGTCCTGTAGATATTTATTTGTTTCGGAAATTACTGAGGCGACAGTTCCGGCGTTATTGTAAGTGGGAATGATTGCACAAATGCGGGTTTCAATTTTTTCCGTGGATTTGTTTGGTTCTGGCATGGAAAAAGATCAAGTTGACGGTTGTCGGTAAAAAAAACAATCAAGATTACAAATTCAAAGAATGGGCGTTCCCCTCACTTTGCTCGGGTCGGCCCTGTAACCAGCCCTTCCCTTGGGCGGGTTACAGGGCCGATGACCTCGGCCACCAACTGCTTTGGCATTAATGCTTTGAATCGAGCTGATGGCAAACACTATTAATATTTGCAACCTTCTCATTTATTGATTTAAAAGTTATCCCCTTATTGTTCATTGTATCTAAGCCCAGCTTGTTTAATAAAACCTTCTTTTCCTCCGCAAAATCGCCGGGCGCCGGGTGTTTAAAAATCAATTGAAGAAGATCGTATTGATTACGCACCGTTTTTTTTGTAGTATCATATGGCGCCTCTATGTCATTATAAAATTTAAAGACTATTTGATGATCATGAACAGCAACGGGAAATATCTCCAGATAAACCAGGTTATCGGCATCGGTGTGACCTGCATCCCGGATAATTTTTATTGCCTTGTGTAAATAATCCAAGGTCATTTTTTTATTGTCGCGTTGTAAGGAAAGCCTGGACAAATAAAACAAAGAGACCTGGGACGCTTGTAAATCGGATTGTTCCTTCAACAGTGAAACAAATATGGATTCGGCATAAGCAGTATCTGCCATTCGAATATGCGCAATGGCGTCATACATACTTACAAGTCCATTCAAACGATGCTGAGGGAACTGCTGCCTGAAATCCTGGATTAATATTTTGAGTGAGTCAAGCCTGTTTTTTTCGATCGCCACGTTGATTCGCCCAAAATGAGGCATGGCACTATCAAATGTGGTGTCGTGCATTGAATACCCAAGTTTGAATACTGAATCCGCAGCATCGTATAATCCAAGGTGCATCAACGAAGCTCCGATACGGAAAAGCGATTTATCATTTAGAAAAAAATCGGGATAGCGTTCGAACATTAAGCCAAACCCGAAAGCAGCGTTCAGATAATCATTTTTCAGATAGGATCTCTGTGCATCATTATAGGCATTCATTGATGCAAGCAAGGCCTCACGCTTGACGGATTGGGGTTCTACCCTGAAGGTAACCCACAGGCACTGAGATGTTAATAAAAGGAAAGTGGCGCAGGAAAATAAAAACATTCTACACAAAGCGAACCCCACTTGTGGATATTTTCTCAAACACTCAATCGCGCGGGTGCCCCTCAACCGAGGTTTGTTTCTCGCAAATCAACTTTCCCGGGGTGCACCCAGGAGGGGGTGTGGGTGCAGATCACCGCCGCCTCCGCAGTTTCTTATTTGTTTTGGTTATGGAGGCGGCGGAAGCTGCACCCCAGGGGGATACCTCCCCCACCAGATTATTTTTATTCTTTTTTCTTGTTGTTATCTCGCTCTTTTCTTCCTCTTATCAACAACCCTGATCTTTTTTAAACTATTTCCCCTGTCATGCTGGATCGTCGCGACATTGGAGATGAGCACCGGCAGCTGCACGCGCGCCTGGGCGCGGAGCTGGGAGCCGATCTTTTCGAGGTTGCTCGGCATGGTGGCGACATGGATGGTCACGCGGTCCGACCCGGACTCCTCGTCCTCGAGAATGATGATGTAGTCTTCGATGCCGGCAAGAGAATCGAGCACGTTGGTGATGGCGAGCGGGTAGACCGTGGTGCCCTTTATCTTGATCATGTGCGATTTACGCGCAAGAATGGGCCCCACGCGCGTGGAATTGCGTCCGCAGGCGCACGCGCCCGGCACCTTGAAGGTGATGTCGCCGGTCTTGTACCGCACCAGGGGCACGCCCTCGACGCCCAGCGGCGTGGCCACGAGCTCGCCCACCTCGCCGTCGGGGACTTCTTTTCCGTTTTCGTCAATGATCTCGGCGTACACGAGCTCGGGGTGCGCGTGGCCGCCGTACTGCGTGGTGCATTCGCAAAAGGCGCACGACAGCTCGGTCGACGCGTAAGTGGAAAACACCTTTGCGTTGTAGAGCTCCTCGAGCGCCTTGCCCACCGTGTTGAGCTCCATGTCCTGGCCACGGATAGCTTCGCCGATGCAGATGATCTTCTCGATGGTGGAGCCTTTGGCGTCGAACGAGAGTTTGCAAAGTTCCCTGGCGAGCCTGAGCAGAAACGACGGCACGCCAACGACCACCGTGGGCTTGAGCAGCGAGAGGTAGTGCATCTGCATGTCGAAGGGGAGCACGCCGATGCGCGCGGTATTGACGCCGAGCAGCGACAGGCCGCGGTAATAGGCCATACCCGCGATAAAAAGCCTGTCGAGCGACACGAGGATCTGCGCCCTGTCCCTGGGCGTTACGCCCGCGGCATAAAACGACAAGGCCTCGTTGAACGCGAGCCGCTCCAGATCGTTTGCGGTCATGGAAAACACGAGCGGCTTGCCGGTGGAGCCGCTGGTGACCACGGTTTCCACGATTTGGTCGGGCACCACGCCCAGGAACATGTCCGTGTCTTCGACGAGCTCCGCCTTATCGGTAAAGGGGAGCTTTTTAATGTCGTCCCTGGTCTTGATGTCTTCGGGAAAAACGTCGAACAGCGCGTTCTGGTAATGCGGCGAGACCTCTTTTGCGTGGCGCACGTGGTTGCGCACCCCGCGCACCGAGCGCGATTCGATTTCGTCGGCCGACAGAAATTCCCATGAAAGTTCGGGTCTAAAAACCAATGATGATACCTCCTGCCGGAAAAAACGACAACTGGTATACGTCCGCGGGAACGCTGCGGCCATCGGTGTATATCTTTGTCCAGATGTTCTTCCGGTTGTACACGTTCTGTAAATCAAAATAGTAAATCATCTGAAGAAAACCAAAGCCGAACCTGCGCTCCCACCGTATGTCGAGCCTGTGGTATTCACCGTAGACGCTGGTGTTGAGTGCGGAAGCGTTGTTCATATACCAGCGGTGATACACGGTATCGTATTCGGGAGAGGTGTGCGGCCGCGGGCCCAGGTACCGCCATTTTGCCGAAATCTCGTTGCGGTCCGCGATGGGCATGACGGGCGACAGGATCTTGAACCACAGATGATCGCGCAGTGACTTGTACCAGCCATACTGCATGAGCTCTTTTTTCCATCCGCCGGTAAGGGTAAGGGAATGGGTGTAATCGAAATCGCCCCGGTACCACTGGCCCTCGTGGCCCGGCCGCGGGTCGAGGTCCTCGGATTTCGACAGCGAATATGCGGCGCTCCACGATATTTCTTTTGTCAATTTCTTCTGGGCAAACAGTTCCAGGCCGTAACTGCGGCCTTTGCCGACTGACGCTAGGGCGTTTGAGCGGATGAACTTGTCCGGTATCGGGGGCGTATAGGACAACAGCGAAGAATCAACCGGCATATTGTCGTACTGTTTGTAATATCCTTCCGCAATGCACTTGATGCCTGAGGCGCCGAACTGGTATTCGAGTCCGCCGATGCCGGTGACTGCTCTTTTCGGTTTAAGCCCCTTGTTAAAAGAAGATGCCGCGATATCTGCGTAATCCGGGTCCTGGTATTGCACACCGAAGGCACCGGTCGCCTCGAGCTGGGGCAGAACCGCCCATGCCGCGCCCAGCCTGGGGGAAACGGTGAAACTCTTATTGATTGTAAACGCATCGAACCTGAGGCCGGGCATGATGCGCAGGCGGTCCCAGGGCCTTACAATGCCCGAAACGAATCCGCCATACTTATACCCGATTTCCCGATCAGCCGACGTTTGCTGCCAGGTGACGGGAAAGCCCGGGAAGACGATCACCCCCGTATCAGTCGGACTCGTATACCGCCTGAGCGTGTCGGGCCTGTTCCATATGTCAATGCTGAAATCGGCCCGTTTGACAAATGCTCCAATCGTGATCCGGTTGCTGTTGTCGAGGTCGAGTGCCGCCTGGGCCTTGCATTCCTGCTCCTGCTCGAGCGAGGTGTTCTTGAAAATCGTGTCGGCGCCCGTGTATTCGAACCGGTTAAACGTATTGCCCACGCCCGAAACCGTCACGCTCGTGGAAAGCCGGTTGGTGAAAAACTGCTCCCATGTAATTCCGCCCGCATACACATAGCCGCCCGATTTGAGCGTGGAGCCCTTTGTCCCGTAACGCACGTCCGAAGAATCAATGGTGATGCCGTTGTCGCCATAGAGGGCGTTGGCGTAAATTTTGTGGTCCGACGTGTTGTGGGCGGCCCGCGCTTCCAGTCCCCAGTACTCCGGAATTGCCGCAACCTGGTTGTTGAAGCTCGTTTTCGAGATGAAATCGAGGTAGCTTTTTGTGGCGGAGAACATGAAGTTCGCCTGTTTGGAAAACAGCGGGCCCTCCAGGTGCACGCCCGCGCCGGCAACGCCCACGTCCACCCCGCCCAGCACCATGTCGGTCCTGCCGTCGCGCAGCTTCACATCGAGCACGCTCGACGCCTTGCCGCCGTACTGCGCGGGCGGCGCGCCCGCGTTGAACGTGAGCCCCTTCACGAGCAGAGGATTGACAAGAGAGATAACCCCGCCGCCGCTCCCCTGCTCGGCGAAATGGTTGGGGTTGGGGATTTCGATGTTATCGAGGAGGAACAGATTTTCACCGGGAACGCCGCCGCGCACCACGATTTCGTTGGTGTTGTCGCCGCCCGACGTCACGCTGGGCAATGTGGCCACCACGCGCTGCACGTCGTCGAGCGCGCCGGGCGCCCGTAAAAGCTCGTCGCTCGATATCACCTTTGTCGACGAGGTCATGTCGGGCGGCCGCCGAAACGAGGTGGCGCGCACGGTCATACGGTCGACCGCGGCGGCGCGGGGAGACAGTTCGGCATCGCAGCGTTTCACCGCGTCGCCCGACACATAGACGTCTGCAACAGTGAGCGATTCGTATTTGGGATGGAAGAACTGCAGGTTGTAGCTCCCTGCAGAAACGGAGTCAAACGCAAAGCTGCCGGTGCTGTCTGTTGTTGCGGCCCGGCCCGAGCCCGCAATGCTGATGGTAACGTCGGAAATCTTCTTGCCGGTCTGGGCGTTTGTTACCGCGCCGATGATACTGCCCGCCTCGGCCGCAGCAGCAGCCAGGGCGATATACAACAGGATCCGCGAGCAATGTTTTATGCTAAAAGGTCTTTTTCTTAAATTTTTCATAAAACTTCAACGCAGAGACGCAAAGAAAAAAACAAAATGAATTAAAAATTAAAGATTCAAGATTGAAGACCGCTTTCCTTCATTTAAATTTTCAATTTTTAATCTTTAATCACTACTTTTCTCTGTGTCCTTCGCGTCTCTGCAGTGACTTTTTTACGTTGGCCACCGGGGCAGTTCGCGAAGGCTCACGGCCACGTCCCGGGTCACTATCACATGGTCAAGCAGGGGAATCTCCATGAGCCTGCCGATTTTTGCAAGGCGGTCGGTGATGTTCCAGTCCGACTCGCTGGGCGCGGCACCGCCGCCCGGGTGGTTGTGCGCAAGAATGATGGACGCGGCCTTGCACCGCACCGCTTTTTCCACAATCGCCCGCGGGTACACGGCGCACTGGTTCACCGTGCCCTCGCCCACGATTTCGGTGGCGATCACATTATGGCCGTTGTCAAGGTACAGTGCGGCAACGTATTCGTCCCCGCGCGGGCCGAAGGCGAACCTGAGGTATTCCTCCACGTCCCTGCGGTGGTGCACATGGGGCCGCTTTTCGTATTTCTCCTGCAGGCAGTAGGCGATCACCTCGCGCATGAACGCGAGCAGCGCGCCCGAGCGCTTGCCGATGCCATTGATTTTTGCAAGTTCCTCTTTGTCGGCATGGAGCACGCCGCTCACGGTCTTGAATTTCGCGAGAAGCTCTTTTGCAATGGGCTTTGTGTCTTTGCGAAGAATGACGCAGGCAAGGAGGAGTTCTACAATTTCGTAATCGGCAAGCGAGGCGAGCCCGTTTTTTTCAAAACGCGAAAGTAGCCGGGAGCGGTGCCCGTCGTTTCCCGCGGCCGTCATGGGACCCTGCCGCATTACCATTCCACGGAAATGGCCGCGCAGGTGACGCCGGCGCCCACGGAACAGAGAACGAGTTTGTCGCCTTTTGCAAGGTCTTTTTCGAGATCGATGAGCGCCAGCGGGATGCTCGCGCTCGAAGTGTTGCCAACGCGGCCGATATTGATGTGGAACTTCTCAAAGGGGATACCGCATTTCTGCGCGGCCGCCTTGATGATGCGGCTGTTGGCCTGGTGCGGCACCACCCGGTCCACTTCCTCGAGCTTCCACCCGCTCTTTGCGATCACTTCCTGGATGATGGTAGCGAACCCGCCCGTGGCGAACCGGAACATGGCATGGCCGTCGAGCTTGATCCACGGGTTGAGGTTTTCTATGCCGAGGGGGATTTTATACCCGGGGACCGCGCGCTTGGCAAGATGCAGGCCTTTTGCGTCGGCCGTGAGCACCGCCTGCTTGATGGCATGGCCCTGCCGCTTTGATGAAACCACGGCCGCGCCCGCGCCGTCGCCGAACAGGAAATAAGTGCCCATATCTGTTTTGTCAAGAAGCTGCGACTGCATCTCCACGCCCGCCACGAGGATATTGTCGGCGATACCGGTGGCGATAAGGCCCTTTGCCAGCGACAGGCCATAGAGCCAGCCCGAGCATGCGGCATTGATATCGAGCGAGGGAATGCCGTGAAGGCCGAGCATGTCCTGGAGGATGCAGGCGGTTGACGGCATCACCACGTCGGGCGTGGTGGTGGCGAGCAGGATGGCGCCGATGTCTTTGGGCACGAGCCCGCTCCTGCGGATTGCCTCCACGGACGCCTGGAAGGCCATGTCGGAAGGCTTTTCGCCTTCCTTTGCCCACCGCCGCTCGCGTATGCCGGTGACGCCGAAAATGTAATCTTCGGAGACCGCGGGAAATTCCCGCAGCAGTTCCTTGTTGGTAACGACGCGGTCGGGCAGGTACCCGCCGATGCCGAGGATACTCACGTTAGCGCCGTTGCCCGCGCCCGGAGCAGGGCCGGGGCCCGGTAGCGCCACGCTTTTTGCCGTGTCCTGTTTTGCGGCCTGGGCCGCCGGGATGGCGTTTTTCATGGAAACGTCGCTCGTCTCGATTTCCATGACAGGCTCCTCAAAGGACACCGTGTCGCCTTCGATATTGAGAATTTTTATTACCTTCCCGTCGCAGGGCGCCTCGAAATCGAATGCCGCCTTCGCGCTTTCTATTTCCGCAAGGATCTGGCCCTTTTTAAAGGCGTCGCCGTCGGAAACATTCCACTTTGTAATGGTCGCCTCGGTCTCCGCCGCCGCCTGCGACGGCAGATAGAGAGGGACCCTGAAAACCTTGTCGCTCACGGTTACGCTCCGATCAGTTGTTCGAGTGCCTGTTTTACCCTCTCCTTGCCCGGCCGGTAAATCTGTTCCAGTTCCGATGCAAACGGCACCGGCATCACCGGAGGGCTCACCAGCACGGGAGGTTTTTTCAAATACGAAAGGCATTCCCTGCATGCCATAGAAATGATCCGGTCGCCCAACCCTGAAATTTCCGTGCTTTCCTGCACAATGCAAAGGCGGCCGGTCTTCTTCACTGATTCCAGGATCTGCACGGGCTCCAGCGGGCCCATCACGAACGGGTTGAATATGTCGAAGCCGGCCTTGATTTCCGCGCATGCCGCAAGCACCGGATCGAGCATGGCGCCGATGCCCACCACGGTGCATGCGTCCCCGTCGGCGTACTTTCTTTCACGCCATATTTTGTCGAGGTCGCCGTCGAAATCAATGTCACCGCCCTTGGTGCCGTATAAAAACTTGTGCTCGAACACGAGGCAGGGATTGGGATCGTAAAATCCGGCAACAATCGCCTCGAACGTCTCCTGGGGCGTATAGGGATACAGCAGCTTGAGCCCGCAGAAGCGCGACCACAGCCCCTCGAATTCACCCGAATGAAACGCGCCGAGCGTGATGCCGCCGCCGCAGGGAAGACGGAACAACACCGGTACTTCCTTCCCACAGCGAAAATACCATGTGCCGCAATTCAATCCCAACTGCGTTGCGGACTCGGTGGCGAAATCGGCGAACTGATATTCCACAATGGGCAGGGAGCCTATCTGCGACGCGCCGAGCGCAAACCCCGCAATAGCGGACTCGGCGAGCGGCATGTCGAGCACGCGGTCGGGCCCGAACTTGTCGAAGAGCCCCTTGCAGGTCTTGAACGCCGAGCCATAGGGCCCCACGTCGAGGCCGAGCAGCACCGCGCGCTTGTTGCGCGAAAGCACGTAGTCGAGCGCGAGGGTCACGGCATTGATGTTCTTCACCTTGGCGGCCTTGAATGTCTCGAGCGCGGGACCGGGCTTTCTTTGTGCGAACACCGGCCCAAGCGAAATAACAGGGTCGGGCCGCGGCGCCTCAAGCGCGCGTTTTACGGTTTCGCCAACGATGTCCGCAGCTTCCTTTTCCATGGCAACCACCGAGGCCTCGGAAGCGCCGGATTCGAGCAGAAACTTGCGGCCGCGCATCACGGGCTCGCGCAGGAGCCACTCCTCGCGCTCCCTGGCCGTCACATAGTCGGCCGTGTCGTACACCGCGTGGCCCATAAGCCGCAGGGTCATGCATTCGAGGATGTATGGCATGGACGTTTTACCCATTTCGTCAAGCGCTTCGCACACCGCGCAGTAGACTTCCCACGCGTCGGTGCCGTCAATGGTTTTTCCCTTTATACCGTAGCCCACGGCCCTGTCGGCAATGTTTTTGCACGCATACTGCAGCCGCGTGGGCGTGGAGTAAGCATAATAATTATTCTGCACAAGGAACAGCACCGGCGATTTGCGCACCGACGCGATGTTGAGTGACTCGTGGAACTCGCCCTTGCTGCTGCCGCCGTCGCCGATCACGGCCAGACCGAAAATATCTTCCCCGTTCTGCCTGCCCGACCACACACCTCCCACCACGGTGCTGAGCATGTTGGAAAGGTGGCTTATCATGGGAAAACGGCGGCAGAACACGTTTGCGTGGTGGACATTGCCTTCGCGGCCATGCGTCGGGCTGTCGGCGTTGGCCATGTACTGGCACATGATTTCGTACGGCGTGTCGCCCATGATCATGTGCGCGGCGATGTCGCGGTGCAGAAGGGACATCACGTCTTTTGCGGGCCTGAACGGAAAGCTCATGCCCACCGACGTTGCCTCGTTGCCCACGCCCAGGGTCACGGTCCCTTTTACATATCTTTTGCGGAAAAGCTCAACCAGCTTCTCTTCGAATTTCCGGGAAAAGAACATCCAGTTGTACGCGAGAGGCCAGAATTTTTCTTTTGTGAGCTTTTGCGGATAACGCGGGAAAGCAGTATTCATGAAACTCGCTATCTGAAATTGGTGCTTTTGCGACTATTCTATTATTATATGTAATATAAGTTAGGTTATTTAATGGCTGTTTTGATTTTTATTGTTGCAAAAAACTAAGATTTTTCCGGGGGAGAGGATTCTCCCCCGGCCTTGGCCGGCTGCGCCGTCCTCGGCACTCCCCTCTCCTGGGTGCGGCCGGGTACAAGTATTTGCAAGCCTCATACTTTCGCTGGGCGCACCCGCGAGCAGCTTGAAAGGCGGATTCGGAAATGAGGTTTATTTAAAATGATAAAATGCAAGCATACAGGTGTTTCCTGGTAACCGGGTGCCACATGGGTGCGCCCAATGGAAGGCACGGGCTTGAACCGGGTGGTACCCGGCTGCACCCGCTCAGCGAACCAAATTGTATTTTATAATTAGAAAAAATGAATGAAAAAACAAGTAACCATATCCTCGTCGCATGCGCGATAATCGAACATAACGGCAAAATCCTTGCAGCAATGCGAAGCCTCAAGCAGTCGCATGGCGGGAAATGGGAATTTCCAGGCGGGAAAATCGGAACTGACGAAGACCCGGACACAGCCATAGTCCGCGAAATCCGGGAGGAACTCGGCTGCGGCATTGAAGTCAAAAGCGAACTGCCCGACGTATCGTTCCGGTATCCTGATAAAAACGTGACCCTTGTTCCGCTTATCTGCCAAATAACGGAAGGCGCGGCGTCGGCGCTCGAGCACGAGGAAATAAAATGGATAAATAAAACCGAGGCGGAAGGGCTGGACTGGCTGCCGCCGGACAGGGAGATCCTGATTGATTATTATAATTCATTTTTATAGCCCGCCCTTTTAAATGTTTTCTTCTAGAAAACCTTTTATTCATCTTATATTGCCCCTTTTTAAATTTGGTGGTATATTATTAATGGGACAACACAACAAACGGAACTTTTCAATTATCCCCGGAGCTCCGTATGAAAAACAAAGTCTTCTGGTTTTTATCATTTTTAATCGCTTGCGCTTTTAATGCCGATGCAGGATGGTCTCTGGTAAATGGCCCGTTATTAAGTGGCTTCGCTAAAATTCTCGTGGCAAGCGGAAACACTATTTATGCGGGAACAGATAATAGTGGGGTTTTTATTTCAAAAGACACCGGTGCTTCGTGGACATCCGCCAGCAATGGTCTTTCTGTACCTTATATTACTACGATTGCGATAAAAGATACCAATGTTTATGCAGGAACGGCGGCAGGTTTGTTTCTATCTCAGGACAATGGAATTACCTGGAAAAAGATAGATAGCGGTTTTACACCTACCAATTCGATAAAAAAAATTTCCATAATTGGAGATACGGTATTTGTACTCACCCCTTTTACAGCTTATCAGTGTGTGTTCAACTATGGGGATATCTATTCCACAACTACAAATGGGGCAAATTGGAAACGCAAATATCTTACAACCCTTCCGGTCCTTCTTCCGGATAGCAATGATATTTATGACTCTCTATTAACCACAATATTACCTGCGAGGAGAATTACCTCTTTTGCGTTTAAAGACAATTTCCTTTTTGCAGGTACCGATTCCGGTATAATTATTCTTACAAAAAATGGAAGTTCATGGTCAATATCGGACAGAAAACTTACCGACAATCTTATTTATACCCTCACGGTTTTATCAAATAAAATTCTGGTCAGCACTGATCTTGGAATATTTTGTTCCGAAGATAACGGCAGTTCATGGGTTATAAGAAACCCCGGTTTGCCCTATATGGGGTGCAGCTTTATTGTGTATGCAAGTGGCAACTTTTTTATACTATCGGATAAGCTTTACCAGTCAATGGACAATGGTAAATCGTGGAAAATAGATACAACAGGTTTGAAAGGAGCGAATGTTAATTTCTTGTCCTCTTGTAACAACAGGTTTTTTGTATGTACCGACAGCGGATTTTTCATTTTTAACAACACTGCCAAATCATGGGAAAACAGAAGCAGTGGAATAAATGTAAACCCCCACACGCCGATTTTTTGTTTCGGGGACAGAATGTTCATTAATAGTGATTCACCGTCTGGAATGTTTATGTCGAAAACCTTAGGAGTATCGTGGGCGCCAATTGGCATAGATACATCCATCAACTCTTTCTCTAGTATTGCTGCAATTAACAGCAAATTAATACTTTTCAAATCATTAGGGTCCTGGAGCAACGGCTCGGCTTCTTACATCTCCACTGATAGTGGAAATTCATGGAGAAAGTTTTCTGATTCATTACCAGATTTCTCGTCTGTAGTTTCCTGTAACAATACTCTTTTTGGAATAACGTTTCCAAAAGAGTATCCAAGCATGACCTGTCCAATAGAAGCAGGAAGCTGGCTATTTTCATTTATGGAAGACGGATCGTCTTTAACAGAAATGAATTCTAGCTTTTCTTATTACCGTACGCATTACGGATCAATCATCGATGATATATTTTACCTTACAACTTACGGACCAACTCTTATTGCAGTTACAATAAATGGAATTTTCCTTACAAACGACAAGGGCGCATCGTGGGTGGATATAAACGAAGGTCTGATCAATAAATCCGTCTATTCTGTGGCATTCACCGACCAGGACCTTTTCGCCGTAACAGCGGCAGGCATCTGGCGCCGTCCTCTATGGGAACTTCCGATTGCAGTGTCCGCCCCTATTGCTTCAAAACCGAAAACTTATGGAATCACCATGTATAATAATAAACAATTCTCTTATTCGCTATCCCGCGAGGCGATGGTATCAACAGAGATTTACGATATGAGAGGTAAACTTGTTTGGGGAACTGCTGCGAAAAAGCAGCCCAGTGGGAGCTATTCTATCGGATTACCATCGCATTCTCTGCCGGCAGGAAACTACATACTGTGCCTGAATGCAGGCAGAGACAAATTCAGCCGGAAATTTGTTATATTACACTGATGTAATGGGCATAATGCCCTGAAATGCACCATCAGGGACGGCAATCTCTTCTGACAAGCACCTTTTTCCAACAATACCCAAATTCGTCTTGTATTCTATCGATAACATCGTCAATATTCTTTTTAACTTCATAGTTTTTAAACCGCAACTCCCGAATCCCCCGCAATTTAAACACCTCACGCCGATGCTGGTCGATTTTTTTCTGTGCTTTGCTCTCGTGTATCAGACCATCAACTTCTAATACAAGGTTCATTTCCGCGCAGAAAAAATCGGCAATGAAGCCTTCGATAATCTGCTGACGCCGGAATTTCATTCCACCACATTTTTTCATTCTCAAATGAGACCAGAGCAAAGCTTCCGCAGACGTCAAGTTTTTTCGGAAAGTTCTTGCTAGAACTATTTTGCTGTTCGAAATCCGCTGAAGCTGGATCACACCGGAATAATGGGTTCCTGTACTGGGCGGCATGTTTGTTTTTGACCTCCCCCTGTATCCCCCTCCGAATCGGAGGGGGAAAGGGATCAGTATCGAAAAGTTCCTTTTATCTTACTCCCCTTCTCCGATTCGGAGAAGGGGCCGGGGGATGAGGTCACAAACGAAACAACCAACAACAACAGGACACCCTAAAAAACTTTATACTTATCTCGCGATTAAAAACCTCTCGCAAAAAACCTGTTTCTCTGATTCGGCCCGCACAAAATAAGATCCTGCTTGTATAGACTTCCCGAACCGCCAGACGCATTTGCCCGAATTCCCATCAACAGTAATTTTTTGAACTTCCCTGCCTGCCGCATCGTAAACTCCGGCGCGGATAATTTCCGCGTCTTTAGGAAATTCAAACACGATAGAAGATGGGTTGACAATAATCCCGAGCTTTCCTTTTTCAACAACGTTTCTTGAATATTTCACGGCGCTGAACATCGAATCCGGCAGGCCCTCGTTTATTTTGATGTTGGAAAAAACATATCCCCCGTGCCGCATGGTCGTGTCCCGCAAGAGCCCGATTTTTTCAAGCACGGGAATGCCGCCGCTGTCGCGGTAGATAAACGTTCCGCTGAATACGTTCGAATCCAATAGATTGCTGTGCACCACGAGCTCCGAAACAATCCACCTGCTTTTGTCGATTTTGTATGTCCAGCTGGAATCCGTTGTCGCATACGACACCACGCATGTATCAAGCGTGTCCCGCAAAACAACCGCGCCCTTGTCCTTCCACGCCTTTATCGGGTTGGATGAAAGCACAGGGTCCGTGAGCATTGAAATCCCCAGCTCGCGTAGTTCGAACGCCCGATTTTCAAGATACATGCCGGGCATAGGCGTGTTGCCGTCAGGGCCGTTAACATCAAGGCGGACAAGAGAGGGCGCGGAATAAAAGTACCGACCGGTACTTTGCGTGACGCTCCCTCACGAACAGTAGTATTTGTAAATAACAGCGTCGGCGGAATACGAGGTGATTTTGTCGTAAGTGGCGGAGAGTTTTTGGATGACGGTGTCGAGGGGCATAGTTTGGGCCGAAGAAATTGCAACAAAGACAAAGGACAACGCCGCGGATTTGAGAAGAATTTTTTTCATTAGAGACTCCGGGGTTATAAATAAATGTCTGTTCAAAAGCTCCCTAACCCCCTGAGGGGGTATAAAACAAAAGTTAAAAGGGGCTCCCTTGGGGAGATGGAGGAGTTCGTAAAAATTGTACTTCGCCAATTTTAAACAGGTACTGAATTATAATTCTTTTCATTCATCTCATTAAAAAAATCATCTTCTCCTGATGATAATCGCCGGACTTGAATGAGACCAGATAGGCGCCGGCGGCAAGATTGCCTCGCTGCATGGTCAGGGAATAATTTCCCGCGGGCTGATGCTTGTTGATGAGGACGGAGTGCAATCGGCCGGTAAGGGTGTAGAGACGTAAGGAAACATGGTCGGGTTTTGACAGGGCATAGGAAAACTTTACGAATGCGCCAGAGCCAATACGAGAGCCTATTATCTGTAAACCTATATTATTTGTGCCTGACGACTCTATGACGGGTTGAATCACTGGAGAGTTATAGGAACTATCAAACTGGGCGAAATAATAGTGACCAGCACCTTTACCCATGCTGATTAATTCTCCACCGACATATATAGCTGTCCCACTCACCGCGAGAGAATGGACACTGACATTGGAACTCGGGTTCATGGCAAATGCATTTGGGTTCCAGGCTAAGGCATTCCCAGTTGTTGCATCTAATGCGGCGATGTAGCTCCGGTTCTGCCCGCCAATGCTGGTGAAGTACCCTGCCGCATATACCGTTGTCCCAATCACGGCGAGTGCATTTACCCAGCCATCCGCGTTCGGGTTCCAAATCAACGCATTCCCTGATGTCGTATTTAATGCTGCAATATGATTGCGGTTCTGCCCGCCAATGGTGTCGAAGTACCCTCCAGCATAAACCATTCCCCCGCTCACAGCCAGTGAACGGATTGTGTTATTCGCATTCGGATTCCAAGCCAAAGCATGCCCTGTTGTGGCATCCAAAGCGGCGATATGGTGGCGTCTCTGGCCGCCAATGCTGTCGAAGTCGCCCCCAACATATACCGTTGTCCCAATCACGGCGAGTGCAAAGACCTGACCGTGTGCGTTTGGGTTCCAAGCCAAGGCATTCCCTGTTGTAGCATCCAATGCGGCGATACAGTTGCGTCTCTGACCGCCTATGCTATCGAAGTCCCCCCCTGCATATACAGTTGTACCGCTCACGGCGAGCGCAAAGACCGAACTCTCCGAATACGGGTCCCAAGCTAAAGCATTCCCTGTTGTAGCATCCAATGCGGCGATATGGAAGCGGGTCTGCCCCCCAATGGTGGTGAAGAGGCCGCCAGCATATACCGTTGACCCACTCACGGCAAGTGAATTGACCCAGTAATCCGCATTCGGGTTCCAAGCCAACGCATTGCCCGTTGTCGCATCCAGTGCGGTAAGATGGTTGCGAATCTGCCAGCCGACGATTATATATGGACCCACATGCGTAAAATCTCCGCCGATATAAACTTTTTCCCCGGCGGGCACAATAGCGTTTACCGGGCCGTCAGTCTCCCACGTGTTAGGGTTACACGTATCCGACAGCATCGCGCCCTGCAATACCGTTGCCAGGCTAATAATAAGACCGGAAAATTTAATCATAACGCTTTCCTTATTATATTATATGTATGTGCGGCTTGACGGCATGGAGGCAATGCAGCTACCTACTATTATACTCATTTTTCATCCGCTTTTCCTATAAATCTTTCCTTAAAAAGAAAGTAACAGAGTGACAGAGTAGCAAAGTGACAAAGTAAAAAACATTCAGTTATCACTCAACAGGAGATTGCCACGCTTCACTCGCAATGACCCCTCTCTTTCCATTATCCTTTTGCCCTCACCCCCTTCCCCTCTCCCACAGAGAGAGGGGAGTTACAAAATCACTGTTCAATAATCGTCCGCGGGTGCCCCCCAACCGGGGCTTGTTTCTCGCAAATCAACTTTCCCGGGGTGCACCCAGGAGGGGGTGTGCCCTGTATGTAGAGGCGCACGGCCGTGCGCCTCTACATACAGGGCCAGTTATTATGTTTATGAAATAGTGTCAGCCTCCCATCTGGAAATATTTTTCCAGATACGCATTTCTAAACCTTAACAAGGAGGCTGACATGTCAAAAATTAATTCTCATCACAGCC
>Ga0182027_10000440_pt1 | contig 72475 bp, 64 predicted proteins | sample 712E1DmetaG_FD_121300 | JGI IMG/M metagenome (GOLD analysis project Ga0182027, IMG submission 121300) | Permafrost microbial communities from Stordalen Mire, Sweden - 712E1D metaG (Illumina Assembly) | ecosystem: Environmental > Terrestrial > Soil > Wetlands > Permafrost | place: Sweden...
CGGGCAGATAGCTCAGTTGGTTAGAGCGCTTCTCTTACACAGAAGAGGTCGCAGGTTCGAGTCCTGTTCCGCCCACTGGTCTCCTATAGAGCCCGCTCTTTTCAGAGAATTCTGAAATCGGCGGGTGTTTCTTTTTAGAAAGCTGTTATAATCTTAAGACTCGGGGATGACAGGCTTCGACGGGCGAGGCTGATCCCGGATTGCATGCCGAGAGGTGCCGAACTCGTAAAATCCGCACAAACCTTAAGTGCCAATCGCACAAACAGTTATGCAGCTCTTCCTCTCGCCGCCTAGCGTCGAAGGAAACTGCATCTGACGCTTCGGCGTCACGCCTGCCTGCTCCGCCCTCTTACCGGTAGCAGAGCGGACGTCACAAAGTAAGAGTGCCACATTCTTTGCCGCGTAGAATGCGAAAGAGGGCTTTCGGGCCTGAGCGGATAGTCTGAGACCGGTTCTGCCTCACTTCTGGTCCCCGATGAAACCCAAGTGACTCTAAGCATGTAGATATCCGAGGGTTGAATCGTTCGGACGCGGGTTCAATTCCCGCCATCTCCACCTGAAAGAAAAATCCCCGATCTTTTAATAACAAGATCGGGGATTTTCGTTTATTTTTTAGATCGCGCAGACCAGTCCCTTCAGATACATGCCTTCCGGGAAATTCAAAGAGACAGGATGGTCCGGTCCCTGGGAAAGCTGTGCCAGGATGCGTGCATCCACACCGGCATCCTGGGCTGCACCGGTTACAATTTTTTGAAAGAGGTCTCGCGATACCCCTCCCGAACAGGAGAAAGTAAAGAGCACGCCGCCCGGGTTCAGTAGCTTAAATGCCAATAAATTGATGTCTTTATAGGCACGTGCCGCCCGCTCAACCTGGACGACGGTGGGTGCGAACTTGGGCGGGTCCAGAATGATTGCATCAAAACTCTTACGACTATCGCGGAACTTACGCAAGGCGGTAAATACGTCTTGTTCCATCAATTCCGATTCGCAATCGCCAAAACCATTTAGCGCCAAATTGCGCGCCACCTGCTCCAGCGCCGGGCCGGACGAATCCATCGAGAGCACGGATTCGGCCCCGCCGGCAAAAGCGTAGACCGAAAAAGCTCCGGTGTAACAGAAACAGTTCAGTACAGATTTCCCGCTCGCATAGCGACGCAGCAATTGGCGGTTTTCGCGCTGGTCGATGAAAAAGCCTGTCTTTTGTCCGTGTTCCAGATCAACTTCGAACTTGAGTCCGTTTTCTTCGATGATCATGGGAGTCTGTAACGGCTGACCCGCGATCAAGCCTTTGACCGGAGCCAGGCCCTCAAGTTCACGGACGTCGACATCCGAACGCTCAAAGAGAGTGATGCATTTGCTACTCTCCTCCAGCAACTCCATGATCTCCTGGCGGTGGAATTCGATCCCTGCCGTCGATACCTGCATGACGAGTGTATCGTTATAACGGTCAACGACCAACCCAGGGAGGCCATCCGATTCTCCGTGGATCAAACGATAGGCACTCGTTTGACTTTGTACTTGAGCTTGAGCGCGCAACTCAAAAGCACGCCGGATCCTGGCAGCGAAAAAGTCGCGGTCAACACTTTCAGTGTTATTCCAGGTCCACATTCGCGCACGGATCTGCGAACTCGGGCTGTAAGCGGCCAGGCCGAGCTTTTCTCCGTTTTCGCTTTGTACCGAGACGGTCGAACCGGGCAGTGGATCACCTTCAACGGATTGAATTGCTGAAGCAAAAATCCAGGGGTGATGTAGACGGACTGATTTATCCCTGCCTTCGCGTAAAACGAGCAATGATTCATTCATGCGTTTTTACCACCGGCGGCAATTAATTTAATTAATTCTTTCTCACCCAATTGCTCGACACCTAATGAAATGGACTTTTCCAGTTTTGAACCAGGATTTTCACCCACGACCAGATAACTGGTGTTCTTACTGATGCTATCGGTGACTTTTCCGCCATTCTGTTCGATCAAGGCCTTCGCTCCCTCTCGAGAAAGGGTCGGCAAAGTTCCGGTGATTACAAAGGTCAGACCGTTAAATACCTTTGGCCCTGAATTGACATTTTCCTCTCGGAGAGAATGCGGCCATACTCCGGTAGCCTTCAATTTATCCAGCACCGCGAGATTTGCCGGCCGCTCGAACCAATCCACGATGGCGGCCGCGATATTCGGGCCCACTCCATCGATTTCCATCAATTGAGACAGATTTACTTTTCGTAATTCATCCAGATCGGTAAATTTGTTCGCCAGGTCGACCGCCATGACTTCACCCACTCCGCGGATGCCCAAAGCATTGATCAGCCGCGACAGAGGCCGTGTTTTTGAAGTCATGATGGCTTCGATCAAATTTTCCGCTTTTTTATCGGCAAAACCTTCCAGTTTCAAGAGGTCGCTACTGGTTATGGAATACAGGTCGGCAACATCCTTTACCAATCCGGCTTCGACGATCTGCTCCACGATCTTGATGCCCAATCCGACAATTTCCATCGCCCCGCGTGAGACAAAATGCTCTACATTGCGTACCAGTTGTGCCGGGCAGGCCGAATTTACGCAAAACCATGCCACTTCTCCTTCAAAATGCTCGGTAGGTTGCCCACAAGAAGGACAAATTTCAGGGATAGAAAAAGAGAGTTCTTCCCCGGTACGAGCTTCAACGATCGGTCCAATCACGTATGGGATCACATCACCCGCGCGTTTGATCAGTACCCGGTCGCCGATGCGGATATCCTTTTCACTGATAAAGTCGAAATTATGCAGTGTGGCCTGTTTGACCACCACGCCCCCTACTTCAACCGGTTCCAGAATGGCAAACGGGGTCAAAACGCCTGTCCTGCCCACATTCACGCCGATATCCTTAAGCCGGGTAGTCACCTCGCGAGCCGGGTATTTTAAGGCGATCGCCCCCCGCGGATCCTTGCCCACAAAACCCAATTCACTCGCCAGGGTCAGATCATTTAGTTTGATGACCACGCCATCGACCTCAAAAGGAATCTTATCCCGCCTTTCCGTCCATTCCGGAATTTTAGCAATCACAGTCTGGATCGAATCGACTATTTCACATAAATTGCTAACCGGAAAGCCATAAGCCTTCAATGTCTGTAAAGTTTCCCATTGAGTAGCCGGCAATGGTTCTGAAGAAGCCACGATGGCATAATTTAAAATGGTTAAAGGTCTTGTGGCTGTCAAAGCCGGGTCGAGTTGCCGCAACGACCCTGCGGCCGTATTTCTGGGATTCAAATAAGTCTTCTGGCCGGCTTCTTCCAGCTTTCTATTTAACTCTTCAAAATCTTTAGAGAAAATGAACGCTTCACCGCGTACGACCAGCCGTTTCGGGACTGAAATATTCGTTTCTGTCACAGGAATCCGTAACGGGATCGCTTTTACCGTGCGCAGATTTTCGGTAATGTCTTCACCCACCTCGCCATCTCCGCGACTGGCGCCGCGTACAAATAAGCCATCTTCATAATGCAATACGACCGTCAAACCGTCAATCTTGGGCTCCATTACAAACGCTGACTGGCTCACGCGTTCTTCCAGGGCATAAATCCGGTCGTACCAGGCTTGAAGTTCTTCTCCACTAAACGCATTGGCTAAACTGAGTATGGGTGCAGGATGCTTCACCTTGATAAATTTATCCAGAGGTTTATCGCCTGCCCGGCGGGATGGGGAATCCACCGTGATCCATTCGGGGTGTTCTTCCTCGATACTGTGCAACCTTTTGATCATCTGATCGTATTCATAGTCGCTGAGGATTGGATCATCCAGTACATGATAGCGGTAATTATGGAAATGAATCTCTTTTTTCAGTCGTTGCAATTCTTGAAATAAAGCCTCATCTGTCATAAGATCCACCTCAAAGGGAATTATAGCAGGAATATAATCTTGTTCAAAAATATCAAAGAAAGAATGAACCAATTATTGCCCATTGTTTTGATTGTCAGGTAAAATAATAAATGCTACACTAATGTAAAAAAATGGAGGAATCATGTCCGCTGGAAAGATTGTCGCAATTATTGCTGCCGTCATCCTGATATTGTTTGGCGCTCTAATGGTTCTAGCAGGAACGAATACTCAACCTTATACGATTGGGATGATGTTATTCGGTATTTTATTTATTGTTGTCGGATTGGTAATCATCTATTTTTCTACCCGCCAGGCAGCCAAAGCCGCGGATAACAATGTCACATTGAAAATAGATCTTCCAGGGAATGTCGCGATGGACACCTTAAAATGCAAGAGCTGCGGTGGTACATTGGAGCCAAAAGATATTCAAATGGTCGCAGGTGCCCCAGTGGTGACCTGCCCATATTGCCATACAACGTATCAATTAACCGAAGAACCAAAGTGGTAAACGCGAATTTATCTGTGGGAGGGTATGAATGAAGCGTCTGAGATATATTTGCCTGATTTTAATCTTCGTTGCGCTGGCAGGGAGCGTCCATCCGGTTGCAGCACAGGATTATCGTTTTCAAGTCCCGAACGAAGCGGCTGTGGTCACGATCAACACTGATGGCACGATTTCGATCGATTACACGATCAGCTTCAAAAATGATTCCGGAGCTCATGCCATTGATATCGTCGACATCGGCATGCCGAATTCAGACTATGTGCTCAATTCGATCACCGCGGATGTAGATAGTAAAGCTATCACTAAAATTACCGCCTCGGATGTCATTGATCCCGGTATTTCCCTTTACCTGCAAAATGATGAGATCCCTGCGGGTGGATCCGGAACGGTTCACGCACATATTGCTACAGTGAAAAATGTGATCTATCCTGCCACCGAGACCGAATCCGAACCGTATGGCAGTCTTGAATTCTCTCCCAATTGGTTCGACAGCCAATACGTCTACGGAAATACCAATTTACAGGTCACCTTTTTATTCCCAACGGGATTACAGACTACCGAAACGCGTTATTACACACCCCAGGGCGGTTGGCCTGGTCCAGATCAGCCCGAGTCCAAAATCCAGGATAACGGTTCGATCTTTTACACCTGGGTTTCTGATCAAGCCAACGCCTATACCCAATATACCTTTGGCGCCAGTTTTCCGGCCCGGGTATTAGCAGCCAACTCGATCGTCACTACGCCATATCAACCTCCTTCATCTTCCTCTACCAGTTCCACTATCAGTTCCACTTTTAATTTATCCTCCCTTTGCCCGTGGATTTTCTGCATCGGCTTTATTGGTTTCTTTGTGCTGATCATTTACTCTGCAACGATTGGCGCCAAACGGCGCAAACTCGAATATTTGCCTCCAAAAATTTCGATGGAGGGCCACGGGATCAAACGCGGACTCACATCAGTTGAGGCAGGTATTTTGATGGAACAACCCATGGATAAGATCATGACCATGATCCTGTTCGGTTTGCTCAAAAAGAATGCTGCAGAAGTGGTCACGAAGGACCCGCTGACAGTTAAGCCTGCCAATCCGCTTCCTGCAGATCTGTATGGTTACGAGACGGATTTCCTCACAGCCTTTCAAAGCACAAGTGATACGGATAAGCGAACACTCTTGCAGACCATGATGGTCAATTTGATCAAAAGCGTTGGCGAAAAGATGAAGGGGTTCAGCAAGAAAGAAACCGTCGCTTTCTATCAAGATATCATGCGCCGCGCCTGGGAGCAGGTGGAACAAGCTGCCACACCTGAGGTCAAAGGCCAGGTTTACGAAGACGTAATGGATTGGACAATGCTGGACAATAATTATGATAGAAGAACCACTCAGGTATTCAGCGGCCCGGTCTTTATCCCGGTACCCATCTGGTGGTGGCGCTATGATCCAACCTTCCCAAGAACTACCAGCATGCCCGCTACTTCTGCCGGCATGCCAGCAATTCCCGGAGGAAGCAAAGTTTCCTTACCCAGTCTGCCAGGCTCCGCGTTTGCAGCGTCTGTGGTGGGAGGTGTGCAAAACTTTTCCAGCAAAGTTCTGGGAAATGTGTCATCATTTACAAGTGGAGTGACCAATGTCACTAATCCGCCGCCGCCGCCTTCAACTTACCGCGGTTCAAGCAGCGGCGGTCATGCGTGCGCCTGTGCCTGTGCCTGCGCTGGTTGCGCCTGCGCCTGCGCCGGCGGCGGACGTTAACTCTTTTTGAGAGACAATGGGAGTAAAAACCACGTTTTCTACTTTGTTCAAGCAACCACCAGTGGCACAAGCCCCTGCCACTGGTGTGTACCATTTTTTGCAGGAAACACAATTCGAGAAAAATCGGGTGCATCTTCGGGTCGATCCTGACGGCACGGGAACCTTGATCGTCAATGCGAACCGTATCTTCCATTTCAACCCCACAGCAGCGTTGATGGCATATTTTGCATTGAACCGTGTCTCTGATGAAAGTGCCGCCCGAAGTATAGAAAAGAAATACAAAGTTTCACTTGTTCAGGCTAAAAATGACTACGTCCATTTTCAATCCGATCTGGAGCAATTAATTTCTCCGGAAAACTGCCCCATTTGCGATTTAGAGGTGGAGACAACCGCGCCATTTAGTGCAAACCCGACAGCCCCTTATCGAATGGATCTGGCGCTGACGTACCGCTGTAATAACGCCTGTGCGCATTGTTATAACGCACGCTCCCGGAATTACCCTGAATTATCGACCCAGGAATGGTTTAGCATCCTCGACAAGTTATGGGCGCTGGGAATTCCCCATATCGTTTTTACTGGCGGCGAGCCAACTCTACGCGATGACCTGGCTGAACTCATCCATCACGCGGAAACCAACGGTCAAATCACCGGATTGAACACCAACGGACGCAAGCTTAAAGATGCTAGCTATGTCAAATCATTGGTTGATGCTGGGTTGGATCACGTCCAAATTACACTGGAAAGCCATCGTCCTGAAATCCATGACCAGATGGTGTGCATGCCCGGCGCATGGGAAGAAACAGTCAGCGGACTCAAGAATGCACTTAACGCGAAACTCTACGTCATGACCAACACCACCATGTTGAAGCTAAATAGCCCGTATATGGCCGAGACTTTGGAGTTTCTGGGAGAGTTGGGATTAAAAACCATCGGCTTAAATGCATTGATCTATTCCGGGCGGGGAAAGACAGTCGGCACAGGACTTTCGGAGCAGGAACTTTTTCCTCTCCTGGAGCAAGCCAAATCCACCACCAACAAGTATGCACAGCGACTGATCTGGTACACTCCGACCCAATACTGCAATTTTGATCCTGTGCAGATGCAGTTAGGTGTAAAAGGATGTACCGCGGCGCTGTATAACATGTGTGTCGAACCGGATGGCAGTGTCATCCCTTGCCAATCCTATTATGAAAGCCTGGGAAAATTGCTCGCCGACCCGTGGGATTCCATTTGGAATCACCCGATCTCTCTGCGACTGCGTTCCCGTAAGTCGGTTCCGAATAAATGCAATTCCTGCCTGCTCATACAGGAATGTGGCGGGGGTTGCCCACTTACTTTTTCGCAAGAGAGTTGTTCAATCAATTAATCAGGAGGACCCCATGAAAGAAAGTATCCACTTGTTTTATGAAAGGTTTTTCTTCAAACCCAAGCCATTCCCTCCTGGAAATTATCAGGCCACTACGACAACTGATGATGGTAGCCCACTACGCTTGCACCTGCGAGTCGAAAAAGATGGCATGGGTATCCTCATTTTGAATGCCTCTACCATCCTTCACCTAAACCCCACAGCGACCGAAATTGCCTATCATCTTATCCAAAAGACCCCCGAAGAAGCGGCGATCCATGAAATGATGAAACGCTATCGTGTCGACGATTTGGTCATTCGCGAAGATTTCAAGAATTTCAAGGAACGACTTCACTCGCTGATCCACACACCAGATCTCGACCCGGAGACATTTTTGGATGTGGAACGCCTGGAATTGCATGCCAAGGAAATCTCTGCACCGTTACGCCTGGATTGCGCTCTCACTTATCAGTTATCCAACGGTGAGGAGAGCCTTTACGCCCCGGTGAACCGGGTCACACGGAATCTGGATACTGAAGAATGGAAAACCGTTTTGAATAAAGCCTGGCAAGTGGGTATCCCCCACATCATCTTTACCGGGGGTGAACCTACCTTACGGCCCGATCTACCTGAACTGATTGCGGCCACCGAGCAGATCGGCCAGGTGTCCGGTTTGATCACGGACGGCCTGCGTTTTACAGAAAAAGATTACTTGACCCAGTTATTGCAGGCCGGGCTCGATCATATTTTGTTTACCCTTTCCCCAGAAGATGACCAATCCTGGGAAGCATTACGCGACGTGCTCGCAGAAGATATTTTCACCACTGTACACATCACTCTATCTGATAAAAATCGCCAGGACGCTGCCATTCTTCTCGCAAAGATCAATAAAGCAGGCGCTAAATCGATTTCACTCAGCGCAGATTCCGAATCAGCCAAGAAAGATCTGCCTTCCTTCCAACAGAAAGCAGCCGAGCTTGGATTAGTTCTGGTCTGGGATTTACCCGTGCCTTACTCGAAGGACAACCCCATCAGCGCAGAGCTGGAAGAATCAGAAGCCATCAAAGAAGGCGCAGGTCGCACCTGGTTGTATGTGGAACCGGATGGAGACGTCTTACCCGGGCAAGGGAAAAATAAAGTACTCGGTAATTTCCTGACGACTCCCTGGGAAGAAATCTGGCTCAAAGCATCCAAATAATGCCTCTCACTACTCAACAATGGCACGCAAGGTTTGTAGAGCAATCCGCCTGGACTGCACCCTTGCGTGCTTTTTTATTCACCCAAGCTCATCTTGAAAGTGCCAGGCACATTCTAGAAGTGGGCTGCGGGACCGGAGCAATCACTCTGGACCTTAGCCAGTCCACAAATGCGGAAATCACCGGGGTAGATATTCTTTGCGACCGGGTCAGGTTTGCTGAAAAAGTGGATGCTGCCATTGGCTATTCTTGTGCTGATGCCCTTTCTCTGCCTTTTGAACAGGATCATTTCGATATCTCATTTTGCCACTATTTTTTCCTGTGGATGAAAGATCAGGCGCAAAAAGCTTTGGATGAGATGGTGCGGGTCACGCGTCACGGCGGAATGGTAATAGCGCTGGCCGAACCGGATTATGCTACGCGAATCGATTATCCGGTAGAATTAATAACTCTGGGTAAGCTACAAACACAGGCGCTCGAACGCCAGGGAGCCTTGACCGATATGGGAGTTCATCTGCCTGAGTTGTTTTCGAAAGCAGGTTTATCGAACATCCAGTTCGGCTTAACCGGCTTTCAAAACGAGGTACATGAAATCCCCGCCTGGTTTGACTCCGAATGGGAAACATTGACCAATGACCTTCACGATGAAATGGCCGACGAAGAATTAGCCCGTTTGAAAGAATTGGATCGGCACTCCTGGGAAGAGGGTTCACGGGTTTTGCACATCCCCACTTTTTATGCGATCGGGGAGGTGAAATAAATTGTTTGTTGAGATCCAATCTTCTGATTTTTCTCGCGAGATTCCTTGACTCGGTGAATTCCTTATGGTAAACTTTTGTCTGTTCGGGGGCGTGGTGTAGTGGCTAACATGCGGCCCTGTCAAGGCCGAGATCGCGGGTTCGATACCCGTCGCTCCCGCCTGAACATAAAGACTTGCTTATGAGAGCAAGTCTTTTTTTGTGCTTCTTCCTGAGATATAATCACTCTATCCTCGAAATGAGAGAAAAGGGCTGAAAGAATGAAGGTTTACATCACCGGAATTAGTGGGTTTTTAAGTATCAATCTCGTGCGATATTTGCTGGTACATGGCTATACCGATATCAGCGGCATTGATCTCGTCGACTTCGATTATCCCGAGCGGGACAAGATTCAATTCCTACAGGGCGACATCCGTGACAAAGCTGCCCTCAAGCAAAGTATGGCTGGAGCGGATATCATCATTCACACGGCGGCGGCGCTGCCACTTTACACGCCGGAAGATATCTACACCACCGATATCGTTGGCAGCCGAAATGTCATGGAAGAAGCTCTTTCAGTGGGTGCAAAACGGTTCATCCACATTTCATCGACCGCGGTTTACGGCGTCCCGGACCATCATCCCCTATTCGAGACCGACCCGGTCATCGGAGTCGGCCCCTACGGTGAAGCCAAGGTCCAAGCCGAAGCGACCTGTGCCGAGTATCGCAAAAAAGGCCTTTCTGTCTCGACCATCCGGCCAAAATCATTCATCGGGCCGGAACGGCTGGGTGTCTTTGCCATTTTCTACGAATGGGCCAGCGAAGGCCGCGGTTTTCCGATGATCGGCGCAGGCAACAACCGTTACCAGTTACTGGACGTGGAAGACCTGTGTTCTGCCATCCTGGCTTGCATGACCCTCGACCAGAATAAGGTCAATGATACTTTCAACATTGGCGCTGCGAAATATACGACCATGAAAGAAGATTACCAGGCAGTACTGGATACAGCCGGTTTCGGCAAAAAAATCGTGCCCTTCCCGGCAGGACCGGTCATCCTGGCATTGAAGCTATTGGAGTTCTTACATCTTTCTCCCCTGTATCCGTGGATATACGAAACTGCCGCCAAAGATTCTTTCGTCTCCATCGAAAAAGCACAGAAAATTCTCGGATATGCCCCAAAATATTCCAACAAAGACGCCCTGCTACGGAATTATCAATGGTACATCGCCAACAAATCCAAGTTTAGCGGCGGCACTGGCGTTTCTCATCGCCTGCCCTGGAAACAGAAAGCCTTGAAGTTAGTCAAAATTTTCTTTTAGAAACCATGAAGGACATCCAATCTAAGGATGCCCTTCTTTTTTTAAGTCTTGTCGTTTTATTTAATATCGATGCCGTGAAACTCTTTTAGGTGAGCGATGGTACGCTCGACTTCCCGGGTCTGATCAGCCTTCGACCAGTTGAGTCTGGCGGCAAAGATGGTCGCCATCTCTTCGATCAAAACTCGGCTCAAATCGCCTAACCAGGCCAGAGTGGAACGACGCAATAACAAATCCTCTACGTGCACCGGCTTCTCGTTTTCGATCAAGAATTGCACTTCGCCAACCTGCCAGGTTTGATTACCGGACAATGGCGCATCCCCCACTTTTTGAATTTCACGGGCCACGAGCAGACATCGGGTGCCATAACGCTCAAAGAGAACGTTCACTTCGGCTTCCGAGAGGCACGTCTTCTCGGCGACATAGTGAATCATTTCAGCGCGATCTTGAGCTGTCTTCGGGTAATCCTTGCCCCCGCCGATGCTCAACCCACCCGTGAGTTTGACACGTTTCTGCTTGAGGATCTCCAGCACTCGGTCGGTGGTTTGCTCCGAGAAGGCTCGGTAACTGGTCCATTTGCCCCCCACTAGGCTCAGCACCGGAATCTTTCCCAGTTTATCTTCTTTGATACTGTGATCACGCGTGATCTGCCCTGCCGTTTTGGCTTTGGAATATTCCAACGGGCGCACCCCGCAGAAGCGGAACACAATATCGGCGGGAGTCACAGGTATATCCGGGAAGACCCGAGCTACCAGATCGATGAAATACTGCTCCTCTTCTGGGGTACAGCGGGCTTCGTCGGGGTTCTGAATGGGAATGTCGGAGGTGCCGATGATCAGTTTGTCGTAGAACGGGAAGATCAACACGATCCGGCCGTCCTTATTCTCAAAGAAGAATTCCCTGTCGCCGATCGCTTTGCGCAATTCGGGATTATCCAGTACCAGATGGGAACCCTTGGTGCCGCCGATGTAGCGTTCCTGAATGCCAATTTCCCGATTGACCGAATCGATCCAGGGTCCGGCTGCATTGATGATGATCTTGGGGGTCACCTTGAACTCCTCGCCAGTGCCCTCATCCCTGAGAACGACCTGTTCGCCGTCTTTCGCCTTGAGCGAGACATAATTAATAGCGCGGGCATGAGCGCCCTCAGCTTCGGCATCCGTGATCAGATCGACCGCAAAACGCTCCGGCGAAAGAATCTGACCATCATAGTAGAGCGCAGTGTATTGAATTTTGGGGTTCAAGCGAGGATACATCTGCAGGGAGCGTTTGCGATTGTAGAACTCATGTCGCGGTACGGTCTTTTGCTTGCGGGTAAAGGAATCATAGAGAATCAGGCCAACCTTGATCACAAAGGCGCCGCGCTCAGAAGGTCGATCCAACAGATTCAAGAACTTGAGCGGAGCATTCAACAGGCCTGACCAAAACTTGAAGATGGGGATCACGGTGGGCAGCGGCCTGACCACGTGGGGCGCATTGACGATCATGCGGTTGCGCTCTTGAACCGCCTCACGTACCAGGCGAAACTCGCCGTTTTCCAGATAGCGGATGCCGCCATGAGCCATATGAGAAGAAGCCGTCGAAGCGCCTGAGCAAAAATCTCCCCGGTCGATCAACAGCACATTCACCTTGTTCAAAGCCAGATCGCGGAATGTGCCAATTCCGTTAATGCCCGCCCCGACGATCAAAACAGTCACTTCGGGGTTTGCTTTCAGTTGCTCCAGAAGATCGCTTCTTTTCGTCATTCCTGTGGTTCCTCCAATATCAGTAGTTTATTCCTTCGAGCTATCCAGTTTGGTTTGGATGCCCTGACCCAATTCCTGCGATCGTTCGTAAGCAGCCAAAATGGCGCGTGAAATGGCCGTGCGAAAACCGGCTTTTTCAAGGTAATACAAGGCCTCAGCCGAGGTTCCTCCCGGAGAAGTTACCTCATTGCGTAGTTTGGCCGGGTGGTCGTGCGAACTGCGGTAGAACTCCACACTGCCCAGCAAGGTCTGTGAAACCAACTGTTCGGCAATGCGGCGCGGGAAACCCAGGTGTACGGCCGCATCGATCATGGCTTCCATGAACAAGAAAACGTAAGCAGGTCCGGTACCTGAGACAGCTGTGGCCATATCCATATAGGATTCGTCATCGACATAGACTTCTTCGCCCAAGGCCTTGAAAAGATCAATGGCACTGGCTTTTTGTGATTCGCTGACTTCTTCAGTTGTCGTCCAAACGGTGATGCCCTTGGCAATGCGGGCAGGCGTATTGGGCATGGCGCGGATGACATTGGGCATACCCAAAGCCTTGGAGAGACTTTCCAGATTAATCCCGGCGATGATAGAAACCACCACAGCATCGCGCTTGATGAATCCTTTAAGTGACCGAGCCACCTGATTGAAGCGTTGCGGTTTTACCGCTAGGACCACAAAATCGGCATTGGCGACGGCTTGTGAATTATCCGGCGCAACCTGAACATGATAGAGGTCGTGCAGTTCATTATTGCGGTCAGTTTCAGGCCCAGAAATGATGATGTTAGCCGCAGGACAGGTTTTACCGTTGACGAGGCCAGAAAGGATCGCTTCTCCCATGACTCCCGGTCCAATGAGGGCTATTTTTAATCTTTCCAACATATTTGCCATCCTTTCCTGCCTTCCGGCCTTTTTTGTATCCAATGATTTTACCCCTAACCCAAAGTTTCTCAAAACAGGATGTTGTTGCGCAAAAACAGGTTAACTTATTTGGAGAATTCCCTTTCGCAATATCGACTTTGGCTTTATCATTTTTAGCCGATGAATGCTCCAAGTACTTCCGCCTGCTTTTCCATCCGCAATGTGCCTGTCTTCGGCAGGTTCATCCTGGCACCCATGGACGGATTTACCGATTCGCCAATGCGCGAGTTGTGCCGTTCCTTCGGTTCCGCGATGAGCTACAGCGAATTCCTTAACGGCATCGATATCACCCAGGGTAATCCACACCTGAAAAGCCAGACTTTCTTTACAGATAGCGAACGCCCCTTCGTCTACCAAATCTACGATGACGTCCCCGAGCGGTTCCTGCAAGCGGCGAAAGCCCTGCGCAGCCGCAACCCTGACATCATCGATATGAACCTGGGTTGTTCTTCGAAGAACGTCGCCAACCGAGGCGCAGGCGCTGGATTGCTGAAAACCCCGGCTAAAATTGCCCAGATCGCCTCCTCACTGGTCAACCAACTCGACGTGCCCATCACTGCCAAGATCCGGCTGGGCTGGGACGATACCACCCGCAATTATCTGGAGGTGGCCCACCTGCTGGAGGATTCCGGGGTCAGCCTGATTGCGGTGCACGGGCGCACCCGCAAACAAGAATACTCCGGGCAGCCCGACTGGCATGCCATCGCCGAGGTCAAGCAAGCGGTCAAAATCCCCGTGATCGGGAATGGAGATATACTTTCTTATGCGGACGGGCTGCACATGCTGCAAGAGACCGGCTGCGACGGTGTGATGATCGGTCGCGCAGCCATCGGTAACCCGTGGATCTTTGCGAATACGGACCGCAGCCAGGTGAGCAGCGAAGAGCTGCTGCACGTGATCCAGGTGCATCTGCAGGACATGTGCACCCTGTACGGCGAAAGGATCGGCGTGCTGATGTTCCGCAAGCACCTGGCCCGATATCTGCATGACTGGTTGATCACTCCCGAGATCCGGCGCAGCCTCTTTTCTCACAGCGAAGCGGCTCCTTTAGTCGCCGAGATCAAGCATCTGTTGCAACTCGTCTGACCGATCAATAACGGAGGGATAAGATGACCTTACTCGAAGAGCTCATTACCAACCTGCCCAAAGAACCCATCGCAGTACGTCAGGTGATCATCGGCATCCACTGGACAGCCGTGTGCAGCCGATTTTGCGGGCTGGCCTCGACGCTAACCAGCGAGAACCTGCCCCATGTGGAACTGGCTGGCGTGGGAGCCTACCAAGACCGGTCGGCACAGGAATTAGCGCGGTTGGCACTCAGCGGGAACCACCTGGAGTGCAGCATCGGCGTGGCCGCCATCAACTCGATTCTCGATCCTACCCGCATGAAGTTGGAGGAATTAAACGCTTATACTTGGCTCTTCGAACAGGCTCCAGGAAAAGACATCGCTATCGTGGGCCATTTTCCCTTCGTGGATAAAGTACGCACGCTGGCCAAAACCCTGTGGGTTCTGGAAAAGAATCCCCGCCCCGGCGACATCCCTGCTGAACAATCCGCTCCATACCTGGATAAAGCCGAAATCATCGCCATCACCGGCAGTGCTGTGGTCAACGGCTCGATGGAGAGCGTGCTGGCGATGTGCAACCCGAAGGCAACGATCATGGTGCTGGGACCATCCACACCGCTTTCCGACGTTCTGTTCAAACATGGCGTTGCCCTTCTTTCCGGATCGCAGGTAACGGATGAAGCGAAAACACTGCTCACGCTGGAACAGGGCGGATCGTACTCGCAATTACTGGGCGTCAAACGCATCACCATTTTCAAAAAGGAGAACCTCTAAATGCCCGACCTCGATTATTTCAAAGAGTTACCCGTAGCCATCACCGTTTGCGACAAGAACGGCATCATCCTCTACATGAACGAGAAATCCGCAGTCACGTTCGAAAAGGACGGCGGAGCCAAACTGGTAGGTCGCTCGCTACTGGATTGCCATCCAGGAGCCTCGAAGGAGAAAGTGAAGAAACTTCTCAATGAACAAAAACCGAACACCTATACCGTTGAAAAGGATGGCGTACACAAGATGATCCAGCAGACACCATGGTATGAATGCGGCGAATACCGCGGCATCATCGAGTTTTCTTTCGAGATCCCTGCCGAGGTGCCGCATTTCGTGCGGAGCTAAGCACATGTTCATCTATCACATCACCTCTAAAAACGAATGGCAGCAGGCTCATGCCAAAGGCGAATACCTGCCGGCAAATTACAGTGCGGATGGTTTTATCCATTGCTCCAAAAAAGAACAGGTCGTGCGGGTGGCGAACCGTGCCTATACGCAGCAAAGCGGATTAATGCTGTTAAAGATCGACACCTCGTTGCTTTCAGCAACGGTGAAAGAAGAAAACCTCGAAGGCGGTAGCGAATTATTTCCGCACATATACGGACCGCTGCCGGTCAAAGCCGTGAGCACCTGGGTTGACTTCCCTTGCGATACCAGCGGGTTTACCTTTCCAGCCAAGTTGTAGGGTAGAATTGATAGGACGCTCGGCTTCATCAAGGAATAATTCATGAAACACTTTATCGTAGAGATCACCTATACCGCCCCATTGGAAGAAGTGGCGACCATCACCCCGATGCACCGTGAATTCCTGCAAAAGGGGTACGACCAGGGATTGCTGCTGATGTCGGGACCGCAAAACCCAAAGATCGGGGGCATCGTGGTTTGCCGCGCCGCCTCGCTCGCGGACATTCAGGGCTTTTTCAAGAACGACCCGTACGGCCGGGGCAAGGTGGCCGAGTACCGCTTCATCGAGTTCGAACCGGTCAAGCGCACCGTGCTGGTCGAACCCTGGATCGAATAAAAGGAGTACAAAATGACCACAGAAAATACGCATTATGAAGAATTTCACGTCGACGGCGAGTCGCTGATCGCCAAGATTAAGGAGATCATCCACCAGGGTAACGTGCGCCGCATCATCATCAAGGATGACAAGGGCAACACCTTCATCGAGATCCCACTGACGGTGGGAGTCGTGGGCGCGCTGCTCATCCCGGTATGGGCGGCAGTAGGCGCCATCGCCGCGCTGGCAGCCAAATTCACCATCGGTGTCGAGGTAGCGGACAAATAGTAATAGCCACCACCCTCGGAGCGTTCTTTATCCCTCTGGACTCGTCCGTGTGGACTCGTAAAAGCAACTCGTGGTAAAATAAGCAAGTTTCAGTTCGGCTTAGAAGTCATGTCCCTGTAGCGCAATGGATAGCGTACCGGCCTCCGAAGCCGTTGGTGAGGGTTCAAGTCCCTCCAGGGACACTCAACTACCGGCATAGGATCGTGCCCCTTTTCGATCGAATTCCACACTGAAAAGAAGTTGATTTCTATTTCTCTTTTAATTAAACTAGAATCGTATACTTAACTCATAGATAGTACGGGCAGAGATTGGCCTTCCAAAAGATGCAGAGCATTCGGAAATTCGAAAGTACCTTCCGACCAGATCATGGGACGGCTCAAAATGGATCGCGGTAAAAAATAATGTGCAATTATTTCATGGTCACACTCAAACCTTTCGACTACGAAGCGAAATTCATGTTAAGTCATTTCCCTCCAAACTGGGTCATCCGTTACAAGGCAACTCCCACTCAGCCGGTCGCAGTCGTGCGCGATCCTAAAACCCGAACCGTAGAGATGTTTCGGTGGGGTTTGATTCCTTCATGGGCCAAAGACCCTGCCCTAGGTAGTCGAATGATCAACGCAAGGGCGGAAACCTTGACCGAGAAACCGTCCTTCAGAAATGCCTTTCAAAAACGCCGTTGCCTCATTCTGGCCGATGGCTTTTATGAGTGGGAAAAAATTCCAGGGCGATCATCTAAACCGCATCTTTTCAAGCTTGTAGATTCCACCCCATTTATGTTTGCCGGGCTGTGGGAATTTTGGACACCTCCGGGCAAAGCTAACCCGATTTTGAGTTGTACGATCATCACCACCACACCAAATACCTTGATCGCCCCAATCCACGACCGCATGCCGGTGATGCTCGACCCCGAACAGGCAACCTCCTGGATCTCCGACCTTCCCCCACGCGATCTGCAATCGCTTCTGGTGCCTTATCCTACCGAGGCTATGCAGGAAACCACCATCAATTCCCTGTTCAACAACCCAGCTATCAATTCGCCGAGTTGATCCGATCAGTGTAGTGATTGCGTGGCTATACGCTTACAGGCTAATTTCAGATAAAACCGGTATGGTTTCGATACCATTAATAATAAAGGAAACAAAACTATTTCATGGTTTCGATAACTGACCCCTCTCGCGCTCACTGCTCGGGGGCCCAAATTTCGCGGCGAAAGAGAGACGAATCCATTCCTAAAAAATCTGGATTTAAATGACTATTTTGACAAAACCTGAATGGCACTCATTGATTTGGCCTTTCTCACAAGATAAATATATTCATATGACTATTGTAGTTTTTTTGTTCTAGTTTATCAAGAAATATTTATCTTTCGCTAATATTCCTCAAATCTTTCTCAGGTATAATCCAGCCTAACAAGATCAGAAATGCTTAAGGAGTCAAAATGTTTTTCGCCGGATATGGTTTGTACCTGCTCTTCAGCCTGCCCGCTTTACTGCTCGGGCTGTGGGCAAGGATCAAAGTAAAAAATGCTTTCAACAAATATTCTAAAGTTCGCAATATCACCGGTCTGACCGGTGCCGAAGTGGCGCGGCGCATGCTGGATTCGAACGGCCTGAATTCCATCCGCATCGAACAGGTCAACGGGTTCCTGAGCGACAACTACGATCCCGCCAGCAAGACGCTACGCCTGAGCCCGGGAGTGTACGGCAGCAACAGCGTGGCGGCAGCCGGGATCGCGGCACACGAATCCGGGCACGCTCTGCAGGACGCCGAGGCCTACGGACCATTGAAGATCCGTGCACTGATGGTGCCAAGTGTGCAGATCGGCAGTTGGCTGGGCCCCATTATCTTCATCATTGGCTTTTTCCTGGCCGGTAACGTCGGCACCACGGTTTCGTGGATCGGCCTGGCTCTCTTTGCCGCCACTGCCCTTTTCGCGCTGGTCACCCTGCCGGTAGAATTCGATGCCAGCAACCGGGCCAAGGCCTGGCTGGCGGGTTCGGGAATCCTTTACAACACTGAGATGGAAGGCGTTTACAAGACGTTGGACGCGGCTGCACTGACCTACGTCGCCGCTGCCATTCAGGCACTCTCGACAGTTCTGTATTACATCTTTTTGCTGAGCGGCAGATCCACACGACGAAGTTAATGCATCAATGATCTCTTAGTGCAAAAACCCGGTTTCTTTTTATATTCCCGGGATTTGCAATTAATTTAAGATCTCATTTTTTCGTATAAAATTCATACCATTGTCATTACCATCTGTAATCAACCAGTTAATCGAGATTTTTTCTCATAAAAGTATATAATTTAATTGCGATAAGAAACAACAACATAAAATGGAGTCCTTATGTGGAACCAATTAAAAACCGATGAGTATGAAGGTATGCTGGCAGAGACGATCACACTGTCTGGCTATAAAGGCGATCAGATCCATGCTTACTTTTCACGCCCGCTTGGCAAGGGACCGTTCCCGGGGATTATCCTGATCCCTCACATGCCCGGCTGGGACGAGTTCTGCCGCGAGACAGCCCGCCGATTCACCCAACACGGGTATCTTGCTCTCTGTCCAGATATTTATTGCCGAGTTGGGCACGGAACCCCTGAAGAAATTGCTGCCAAAACCCGCGCAGAAGGCGGGATCGCCGACGACAGTGTAATGGGAGACTGCGAGGGATCCCTGAAACACTTGAAATCTTTGCCATATTCCAACCGCAAAGTGGGCGTCATCGGCATGTGCTCTGGTGGACGTCATGCCTTCCTCGCGGCATGCAAGGTCAGCGGCTTAGATGCGGCGGTAGATTGTTGGGGAGGAATGGTGGTTGCCTCAAAGGAAGAACTGACCCCTACCCGGCCGGTTGCTCCTATCGACTATACACCTGAATTGGGCTGTCCATTGTTGGGGATCTTCGGGAACGAGGACCATTCTCCTACGGCGGAACAGGTGAATTTACACGAAGCAGCGCTTAAGAAATATGACAAGGATTACAAATTCGTTCGCTATGATGGCGCGGGACACGGAATATGGTACTACCATACGCAGTTGTACCGTCCACAGCAGGCGATGGATGCATGGCAAAAGGTCTTTGAATTCTTCGAAGAACAACTGAACTCGGAGTAGGGAATAAAAGATGCAGTACCAAACATTTAAGAAGGGCTCGAGAGTTTCAGAGCCCTTTGTGGTCATGGCAAAACCAGTCGGTCCACTCTGCAACCTGGAGTGCAGTTATTGCTATTATTTAGAGACCGGGCGTCTTTATGATAATACCCATCAGTTTCGCATGTCAGAAAGGTTGCTTGAAACATATATCCGTTTGTATATTGCAGCAAGCCCCGGCCCTGTCATCCAGTTTACCTGGCATGGAGGGGAACCGACACTGGCTGGTCTTGACTTCTACTGGCAAGTAGTAGAACTGCAGAAGCGGTACCTCCCGGAGGGCTGGAGTTGCTGGAACAACCTCCAGACCAACGGAATATTGCTTGATGATGAGTGGTGCACATTTTTAGCCGATGCCCATTTTGATGTGGGATTGAGCATAGATGGTACAAAAAGACTGCATGACAAAAACCGAAAGAATCGTGGAGGCAGCGGTACTTATGAGTGCGCAGTCGCGGCTTGCCACCGTCTGCAGGCCCATGGGATTCAGCCTGATTTGCTGTGCACGGTAACTTCGGCGATCGCCAAAGAGCCTCTCGCCGTTTACAGGGCACTCAGGGAGCTTGATACCGGATGGATCCAGTTTATCCCGATCGTGCGGTTCGCGGCAAACGGCCGGGCAACAGCAGATTCTGTGACGGGCGAAGCATATGGGTATTTCTTGTGCACCATTTTTGACGAATGGATCCATCACGATTTGGGACGGCTGGACGTCCAATTATTTGCAGAAACGTCCCTGGTATTAATGGGCGGGGTTGCCAGTTTATGTTGGATGGCTCCAACTTGTGGACGGGTCCTGATCGTTGAACATGATGGAGGGGTATACTCCTGTGATCACTTTGTCACTCCTGATCACCGCATTGGCGACCTTGAATCTTCTTTTCTCGGTGAACTTGTTGACTCACCGGTTCAACGCCGCTTCGGCAACAGTAAACAAACCACTCTTCCTTTGCAATGCCGTTCTTGCGCGTGGCTTGCGTTATGTAACGGGGGATGTCTTAAAGACAGGATTGTCACGGCAAAGAATGGCGAACCTGGAGTTAATTATCTATGTTCCGGTTTCAGGCAATTCTTTGCTCACGCTGAACGCCCCTTGAGCCAGCTTATCCAACTCAGGCAACGCGGTTTCACTCCAGAAGCCATTATGACCAGATTGGGTACTGAATCACTGGCTCACTGATCATGAATTTATAAAATATCTTCCCCTGTGTAAATGCTCAAAATGGGAAAAATAATCGTCTTACAAAGTTATAGGAGCAGACATTTACATTCAACTCGCTTGCCACGTAATAAAGACTCGTTCTTTTTCATTTTTACCTAGGTATGCAAAGATCACAACATACTGGGTAATTGTTTCTAATAGAAACAGGTTCTTTCTGCGACATGGTAAGTGCAATTCATGAATAGCTCTTACCATTTTTGTCTTGTTCAAAGGGTTAGGTTCAAAGATCAGAAACCGAGTTTTTATTTTAATTGTTTTATGCTTAGCCGGCAGACAGGCTACGTTTGAGTGCATCACGCAGGGAAAGGGCCTTGACCGCACCCTCAGCGGTACAGGTGAGCGGATTATCCACGATATAGACCGGGATACCCAGCGAACGGGTGAGGTACTTGTCGATGCCGCGCAGCAGAGCCCCACCGCCGCACAAAGCAGCACCGCGGTCGATGATGTCCGAGATCAGCTCCGGGGGAGTTTTCTCCAGCACTTTTTTTGTCAGTTTGACGATATCGAACAGACTATCCTGCAAAGCTTCGACGACGTCATCCGTGGTCAGCACCACCGGGCGAGGCAGGCTGGTAATCTGGTCTACGCCCTGGACTTCCAACGAAAGTTGTTCATCCTGAGAGATGGCTGCGCCAACACGAATCTTGACCATCTCCGCGGTGGGTTGGGCAATCATCAAACCGAAGCGCTTACGCACATATGCAATAATGGCTTCATCCAGCGCCAGGCCACCGGTGCGCGATGAATCCGCCGAGACGATGCCGTTCAAACTGACCACGGCCACCTGGTTGACTCCACCCCCCAGCGAGATGACCATGTTACCGGAGGGAGTGGAGATAGGAAGTTCCACACCCAGAGCGGCTGCCAGTGGAGCCGGGATGAGATACACTTCGCGGCTACCGGCGCCAATCCCCGCTTCGTGCACGGCGCGGGCCTCCACGCTGGTGGCACCAAAGGGGATGGTGATCATCATGCGCGGCCTGAATACACGCATCGGTCCGCAGACCTTGCGCGTCAGGTAACCCAGCAGCGTTTCGGTAATTTCGTATTCAGCGATCACCCCATGTTGCATGGGGTGAACGATATCGATCGTGTCCGGGACACGCCCCTCCATATCCTTGGCAGCCTGTCCCCATTCCACCATCTTATATTCATCGACCAAAATCGAAACTACCGTCGGTTCCTGCAAAAGGATTTGCGAACCTTCGGCAATCTCGGTATTCGCCGTACCTAAATCAATCCCCAATTCACGGGTCAAACCAGCCATAAACCATACCTCATTCAGTCCAGAATCAGGACCGGGATTTGTGCTTTTCGATCATCCGCATTTCTGAAGAATGCATAACGATAAGTAATTTTACTTCACAAATTTGGATTTATGAATTCTTTTCGATAAGGATTTTAAAAAACACTCAGGAGAAATATTGCAGGGCCAGACGGAGACGGGTCTCCAGGTCTTTGGGAGCCTCTTTCTGGATCATCTGAATGGCAGCCTGTGCTTCGATGACGCTGTAACCTAGTCCGGTGAGGGCATCCATCACCTCGGTATCGACATCGCGGGTAGCATGATCCATCTCGGGTAGTTCACCTTTGATTTTGCCCTGCAATTGCAGGACGATGCTCTGGGCGGTCTTCTTGCCTACTCCAGGGACGCGGGTGAAGAGGTCAGCCTCTTCAGCTAAAATCGCCTTACGGATGAGCCCCACCGACATGGTGGATAGAATGGCCAGCGCAGTACGCGGCCCCACACCATTGGCTCCCAGCAGAAGCACAAACAGATCGCGCTCTTCCATCGTCTCAAAACCAAACAAGGTCAGGGCATCTTCACGCACCACCAGATAGGTGTAAAAAGAGCGGCTTTTGTACAACTCGGCTTCCTTGCAGACGTTCTTCGGGACAAAAACGCGGAATCCCACCCCGCCGACGTTGATCACCAGGCTGTCATCCAGAATTTGACTGACGATACCCTCGAGTGAAGCGATCATGCTGCCTCTTTCCTTCTGCGCTGAGCGTAGATTTCATACAGGGTCACACCAGCGGCGACTGCCAGGTTCAATGAATCGCTTCTGCCCTGCATGGGAATCGCCACCATTTCATCGCAGCAGCGCATTATTTCCTGATGCAAGCCCTGGCGCTCGCTACCCATCATCAGCACCATATTCGCCGGGTAATCGACTGCCTGATAATCCACTTTGGCCGAATCCGCTGTGCCGTAAATGGGGACTTTTTTTGACTTCTTCCAATCGGCGAGTTCAGCCGATGTACACTTGATCAGTTCGATCGAAAATATGGCTCCCATGCTAGCGCGTACAGCCGTCGTATCGAAGGGGTCAGTACAATCATCGATCAGCAGGATGCCTTTAGCGCCGACCGCATCCATGGTGCGCATGATCGTACCCAGGTTGCCGGGGTCAGCGACCGAATCCAGACCCACCCAAAGCCCCATTTCGGCGGGTTTGATTTTTGACAGTTTTCCCCAGGTCTGTTTGACCACGGCCGCGAGACCTTGCGGGTTTTCTTTGAGGCCAAAGGTTGCAAATACCTCCGGGCTGACCTCCAGCAAAGATACACCCTTGCCGGTGATCTCCACCAGGGCTTCCTCAGCCGTGACACTTTGCAACAAATCGGGGGCGACGATCAAGGTCTTGATGCGTTGCGGGAGTGCCATCGCCTCGCGGACGATACGAATGCCTTCGATGTAGAACGTATTCGTCTCCTGGCGATATTTACGTTCGCGGAGTTTACGAATGGATTTAATTTGCTCATTAGCAGTGCTGGTGATGATCATGCCCCTCCGATCGCAGTCAAACTGCGAAATCCTTGCGAATGAAGGTGGCACAAAGCAATCGCCAGCGCGTCGGCAGCATCATCCGGTTTGGGTATTTCTTTGAGGTTCAGGAGCGTACGAATCATCTCCTGCACCTGTTTTTTATCAGCGGCGCCATAGCCAGTCACCGCCTGTTTGATCTCATTGGGCGTATATTCCACCAAGGGAATATTCTGCTGCGCCAGCGAAAGCAAGATTACTCCGCGCGCCTGACCAACAGCTATGGCCGTGGTGATATTACGCTGAAAAAACAACTTCTCCACCGCGCCGCAATCAGGGTGATGGAGAAGCAAAATGTCATTCAATTGTTGGTGAATCGCGAGCAGCCGTTTCTCGGCTAATAAATCGGGCTCGGTTTTGATAATCCCGTAAGCAACCACGCGAATTTCTTTTTTTTCATCCTCTTCGATGAGGCCATATCCAGTGGTCGCCGTTCCGGGGTCAATCCCGATCACCAACATATTCCCTACTCAGACTCCATGGCAGCCATCGCCGCATCAGAAATCTTCAGATTGGAATAAACATCCTGTACATCATCCAAATCTTCGAGGTTTTCGATTGTGCGCAATACCTGAAGTGTATCTTCGACACCCAATTCCATTTCCTGGTTGGGGAGCATCTTCAGCCCGGCTTCAACGGGGGTAATGCCGGTAGTGCGGAAGCGATCGATGAGAGTCTTGAAGAATTCCACAGGGGCAACCACTTCAATCTCCTCATCGTCCTGATTGACGTCATCGGCGCCACCTTCGACGGCCAATTCAAAAATCTTATCGAAGTTGTTTCCTTCCGCGGGGAAGGAGAACACAGCTGCGCGCCTGAACTGCCAGGACACGGAGCCAACCTCACCCATATTGCCACCCGAACGGGTGAGCATGTGGCGGATCTCAGCTACCGTGCGGTTGCGGTTTTCAGTAACGCATTGAATGATGATGGCTACACCGTTAGGTCCATAGCCTTCGTAGAATACTTCCTCGTAAACTTCGCCTTCTTTACCTTCACCTGAAGCTCTTTTGAGTGCTCTTTCGATGTTATCTTTGGGCATGCTTTGTGCTTTTGCCTTGTCCACGGCCAAGCGTAAGCGGAAGTTTGAATCAATATCCCCGCCACCTTCACGGGCAGCCATGACAATTTCACGCGTTAAGCGCGTGAAAACCTGGCCGCGTTTTGCATCAGCAACGCCTTTTTTTCGTTTGATCGTAGCCCACTTAGAATGCCCGGACATACACAAGCTCCTTCAAAAGGGAATTAATTTTTAGCAGAATAAAACGATTATACCATGCAATCAAATTCGACTTTTTCATCGTTTTTCGATCTCAAAAAGATTGCCATTTCGTCAACGAATTTGTAAGCCTTCTATTAAGAATCCTTTTGCGCTTGTGAGAGCCTGGATAGACCTTTACCAAGGAGGCATGTTCACCTTTATAAAGTGTTTACTCGTACTGGTGGTATGCGCCAGCTTAGTTTTTTCATCCGCCCCGGATTTGCTCCCGATCAGGGGCAGCAATTCTCAACCAGAGGCACTGGCTCTTCCAGCGAACCCATCCCCCTCCATACATTTTCCGCCCAGATCGTAAACGGAAAGTCCACACAACCGGTCGGTGCCAACGGTGATGGACCAACCTGTATCTCAGTGAGAGCGGCGACTTGTGCCGTAGTGATATCCGGCCCCAGTTTGAAGATCATCAGCATGCCAAAAAATCCCCCCGCCAGTAATATAGTACCCAAGACTATCAGCAAGAGGTCTTTTGTTAAACAAGACTTTTATCATCTTATTTTTATAAATCATTTTGCGGAAATTGTATTCCTTAAAGTACCAATTCCTTCGATGGTAATTTCGATTTCATCTCCTAGATCCAGCGGGCCGACTCCGGCCGGAGTTCCGGTAAAGAGTAAATCTCCCGGTTCGAGGGTCATGACCGAAGAGGCAAAGGCGATGACCTGATGTACGGTGAATACCATCTCCTTGGTCGAGGCCATTTGGCGTAGCTCGGAATTGACTTTACATGTAATCAGTACATCGGCAGCGTCGAGGTCAGTCTCGATCCAGGGCCCGATCGGGCTGAAGGTATCGAACCCCTTGGCACGAGTCCACTGCCCATCGCGTTGCTGCAAATCCCGGGCAGTGACATCGTCCCCTATGGTATAACCAAAAATGTAGTCATCCACGTCATCAACAGGGATCCACCGGCCTCTTTTGCCAATGACCACAACCAATTCTGCCTCGTGTTCCACCTGATGGGACTGCGGCGGCAAGACGATCATGCCTCCGTCGGGTAAAACCGAAGAAGGTGGTTTCATGAAAAGCATCGGCACATCGGGAACCTCAGCACCCTGTTCCTTGGCATGCTCACGGAAATTTCGCCCCATGCAAATGATCTTGGAAGGCACAACCGGCGCAAGCAACTTGACTGACCGCAGTTCGTATGAAGTTTCGAGGCGGCGATATTCGCCGAATAAATCTCCCTCGATCGACCCGATAAGGTCGTCTTTTAGCCAACCGATATGAATCTGTCCATCCGCTGTCTGAAATCTCAAAAACTTCATGGGGGCTCCGTGATGAAATCGCGCTCACCAGACCTATAGCGCACCGATCCAACATAATTTCGAATCAATTTCCCTTTATTATAGCGCCACGTCCTCCTTTATCGAAGATTTCCTGTATGGCTTCTCTCACCCTGAATGACACCAATCCTGAAGAGAATCAGCGAAATCGATAGTATTTTCACAGTGGGGATGTATAATCTTTTTGGAAATCTGCTCGATTCAATTCATTGAGGGAGAATCGATGAAACTTCACGAATACCAGTCCAAACAGATTTTTGCCCGTTATGGGATTCCGATCCCAAAAGGAAGGATAGCTGGAACATCCAGTGAAGTGAAACAAATAGCAGAAGAATTAGGGGGAAGGGTCGTCGTCAAATCTCAAGTGTTGGTTGGTGGCAGGGGAAAAGCCGGCGGAATTCGCCTGGCGAAAACACCGGAAGAAGCGCAGGATCTTGCCACAATTCTCTTAAGCATGGATATCAAAGGACTGCCAGTACGTAAAGTGCTGGTGGATGAAGCGGTCTCGATCGCCAAAGAATTCTACGTCGGTATCGTCAACGACCGCGTCCATCAAATGCCGGTGCTGATCACCTCCGGAGCCGGGGGGATGGATATCGAAGAAGTCGCGCAGAAGAATCCCGAAAAGATCCTGCGCACGTATGTCGATCCCTTGCTCGGCCTGCGCGATTTTCAGGTGCGTGATGCTGCCATCAGTATGGATTTGGCGCGTCCGCTGTGGAAGAACTTCATCGAGATCATCCAGGATTTGTGGAAGGTCTACGTAGAATGCGATGCAACACTCGCCGAAATCAACCCTTTGGTGATCAATGCTGAAAATCACCTGGTGGCACTCGACGCCAAGGTCATCATCGACGATAACTCACTCTTCCGGCATTCCGACTTGAGCGACCTGCGCGACATGGATGTGGAAGAACCCGGTGAGATCGAAGCTCGCAAATTTGGGGTCACTTTCATCAAGCTGGACGGGAACATCGGCTGCATGGTCAATGGTGCCGGGTTGGCCATGACCACCATGGATATTCTGCAACTTTCCGGCGGTGAAGCGGCTAATTTTCTGGACATTGGCGGCGGTGCGACCGCGGAGAAAGTGGCTGCATCACTCAAGATCATCCTCAGCGATCTCAAAGTCAAGTCGATCTTGGTCAACATCTTTGGCGGCATTACCCGCTGCGACGAGGTGGCCAAAGGGATCCTGGTAGCGGCAACGGAGATGAAAATCAAGATTCCCATGGTGGTGCGCCTGATCGGAACCAACCAGGAAGAAGGCCGACGCCTGTTGGAAAAGGCCAACTTTAGCGCGGCTGAAACCCTGATCCAAGCCGCGGAACTGGCGGTCAATCTGGCCAAGGAGGGGCAATCATGAGCATCCTCGCCCATGCAAGCACAAAACTTCTCGTGCAAGGGATCACCGGGAATGAAGGTTTATTCCACACCCAGCAAATGTATCAATATAAGACGAACATCGTCGCCGGGGTCAGTCCCGGCAAGGGTGGTGATTGGGTGCTGGACGGCAAAGTGCCCGTCTTCGATTCGGTCAAGTTTGCCGTAGAAGCTACCGGCGCGAATGCCTCGGTGATCTTCGTCCCGGCCAAGTATTGCGCGGATACCATCTATGAAGCCGCTGACGCGGGGATCGCTTTGGTGGTCTGCATCACCGAAGGAGTTCCGGTCCAGGATATGATGCGGGTAAAGCGTTTTCTCGCAGAAAAGAAAACCCGCGTGATCGGACCGAATTGCCCGGGAATTCTGACCCCCGGAGAGTCCAAGATCGGCATCATTCCGGGAAACATCACCTTTCCAGGCAACGTCGGCGTGATCTCCAAATCAGGTACGCTGACCTATGAGGTACTGTACGCGTTGAAACAGGCCGAGCGCGGTGTTTCCACCTGCGTCGGCATTGGTGGTGACCCCATCAAAGGGACAGGATTTGTAGAATTGCTGGAAATGTTCGAAGCGGACGCTAAAACAGATCAAATCGTGCTCATCGGCGAGATCGGTGGCAACGAAGAAGAGGCCGCAGCTGAATATATTTCGCGGTACATGACCAAACCTGTGGTTGCATTTATTGCGGGAGTTACCGCGCCTCCCGGTAAACGCATGGGACACGCAGGCGCCATCATCGAAGGTAATGAAGGCACGGCTCAGGAAAAGATCAAAACACTTGAAGCATCCGGAATACGGGTAGCACGCCACCCGGAAGAAATCCCCTCGTTGTTGGCTTAATAAATAAAGAGGTGCAGGCAATCACCTGCACCTCCGGAAAATCCAGTTATTTTTTGTGGCCGTCAATATAGCTTACGGCATCGGTCACGGTTTTAATATTGCGAGCGTCTTCATCATTGATGTTGATATCGAACTTTTCGCAGAAACCATCGATCAGGAAGAATTGATCCATTGAATCTGCCTTCAGGTCTTCGACAAAACGGGTATTTTCTTTGACTTCCTTATCATCAACCTTTAAGACGTCGACAATCACAGCTTTTACTTTTTCATAGGTGTCGCCCATTTAAAACCTCCGGACTCAATTTTGTAGGTTATTGTTTTGAATTGTAACTTTCCTGTTCATTCTGTCAAGGATTCTGTACGGGGGAATCCTGTTCCAAGCAGTGTAGAAATAGGTAAAAAGAGGACGTCATTATCTTTTTAATTCATCCGTTTTGAGAAATCCTCCTCGTTTTTTGGTGCAGTGTTGTTTGACAATCAATTATTTTTTCACAAAACTCTTTTCATTAATAACCCCGATGAAGCAGATTCGATTTGGTCTGGTATACTGATAAACGATGACAGAAAAAACAGAACTCTTCAAGCGCAAGAACGATCACATCCGCATCAATCTCGAAGAGGACGTTCGCTCGGGAGTCACGACCGGCCTGGAACACTTCCGGCTGGAACATTGTGCGCTGCCCGAGATCAGCCTGGATGAAGTAGACCTGACCACGCATTTCCTTGGCCATACCCTGGGTATGCCTTTACTGATCTCCTCCATGACCGGAGGAACGGCGGAAAGCGAGCGTATCAATACGCACCTGGCCCAAGCTGCCCAGAGTGCCCACGTGGCCATGGGGCTCGGCTCTCAACGGGCCGCATTGGAACGGACTACAGCGCTCAATTCTTTCCGCCTGCGTCGCTTTGCCCCGGATATTCCGATCTTTGCCAATATCGGGGCTGTCCAGCTCAATTACGGGATCGGTGTGACCGAGTGCCGGGAACTGGTCGATATGGCTTCTGCGGACGCTTTGATCTTGCACCTGAATCCCTTACAGGAAGCCCTACAACCCGAAGGGGACACGAATTTCTCGCATCTGTTACCTAAAATCAACCATCTCTGCCGCACCCTCAAAGTGCCGGTGATCGTCAAAGAAGTCGGCTGGGGAATCTCTGAGAAAGTGGCTTTGCAACTGAAGGAAGCCGGCGTGGCAGCCATCGATATTGCCGGCTCTGGGGGTACCTCCTGGTCACAAGTGGAGATGTTCCGTACCGCTGACGAGAACAACCGCCACGTCGCGGCCAGCTTTCGCGATTGGGGTATCCCCACCGCCGCGTCACTCAAAACAATCTATCGCCTCAACCTGGGAATCCCATTGATCGCCTCGGGCGGTCTGCAAACCGGAGTCGACATCGCCAAGTGTATTGCGCTGGGCGCGGCTTTATGCGGGATGGCCGGGCGGTTGCTAAAAGCTGCGACTGTTTCGACTGAAGCGGTGAGCGAAATATTTGCGGAATTACACAAAGAATTGCAAATCGCCATGTTCGCCTGCGGGGCGAACAACATCGAAACCCTAAAGAAAACAGGAATTCTGGAAATTGGCTGTTGAAATAACCCCCCCCCAGTTGCAAAGCGAGATCGAAAAAGAACTGACCGCCTGCATCGGCGTTTCGTCAGACCCGCGGTATGCAGAATACGAAGCCATGTTCACCTACCAGATGGACTGGGAACTCCCTGCGCATGACTCTCGCGGCAAGCGGGTTCGCCCGTTGCTGGTGCTTTTGACCACTCATGCTGCGGGCGGGGATTGGCATCAGGCCTTACCCGCGGCGGCTTCACTGGAATTGATGCACAATTTCTCGTTGATCCATGACGATATTCAGGACCAGAGCACCTCGCGCCGCGGAAAACCCACCACCTGGGTGAAGTGGGGAGAACCGCTGGCCATCAACGCTGGCGATGCCATGTTGACGCTGTCTTCGTTGTCCCTACAACGTCTGCTATCTGATTTCCCAGCCAATATCGTCAATAAAGTGTCAGAGATCACTCACACCGCTTGCCTGCAGCTCACACGCGGACAATTTCTGGATATCTCATTCGAATCGCGGGTTTCAGTTAGCCTCGATGATTATTGGGAAATGATCAGCGGCAAGACCTGCTCCCTGCTGGCGGCTGCCCTCGAAATCGGCGGATTGTTAGGCGGAGCGGATGAAACCCAATGTGCTTTACTGCATCAATGTGGACTCGCTCTCGGCAAAGCCTACCAGGTACAGGATGACTGGTTTGGCATCTGGGGAAATGATGATCTCACCGGCAAGTCCAGCCATTCAGACTTGCTGGCGCGGAAAAAGTCCTATCCCATTCTGGCAGGGTTGGCCAAAGGACGCTCTTTTTATGCAGCCTGGTCAAAAATCGTTGAAATCACTCCCCGTGAAATCCCCGCACTGGTAAGCGCGCTTGAAGAAGATGGTATAAAAGCAGAGACTGAAGCGCAAATGGAAACGCTCTACCGGCAGACGCAGACCCTGCTGACCTCGGTAAATTGCGAGACCAGGCGGGTGGCACCACTGATTGCTTTACTCGACAAACTAATGAAACGGGTTCAATAAACCAATTTGCCCACTCGTACGGCAGCGAGTTTGCAGCAATGTTCCACAGCCAGCTCCCCCAGTGATTTTCCCGTGCCCGGTTCGCACAGATCGGGTATCAACTCGGCCACGGGTAAGATCAGGTGGTCGAAGCGGAAGATGGACAACTCCACAATTTGCTGATTGAAAACAAGAATATCCAGGTCGATTGTACGGGGCGCATTTTTGTCCTCCACCCGGACCCGACCCAGCGTGGCCTCGACCGCACACAGTATTTCCTCTTTCAAATAATTGAACCCATATTCCGTCGAAATCTTGGCGGCAGCATTGAGAAAAATCGGACCCTCCGAACCGACCGCCGCAGTCTTCCACAGAGAGGAAACGGCTTCGATCTTCACCTGTTTCGACAAACGCCGGAGCGCTTCGGGCATGTTTTTCTCGGGCGCTATATTCGAACCCAAACCCAGGATGACTGTGTTCATCGTCGATCAGGGGCGCTTGCGTTCAATCTCGACCCCCACAGATTTCGAGAAGCGCACGGCGCCGGGTTTTTCCACACGCACGCGCACACTCTCCACCCTGGGGTCTTCAAGGATGATGCCGGCAATATCAGTTGCCAACGCTTCGACGGTATAGCGCTGCACCTGCTCGACGTGGGTCAGAATCTTCTTGGCGACAGTACGGTAGTTGACACTTTCTTCTACATTATCGGATTTCCCAGCGGAATGGATATCCGCCTCCATCACCACGTTGACTAGAATGTCCTGCGGCTGTTCGCGCTCGCGCTCTGAAATGCCGATCACCCCGCGGATGAGTAGATCCTTGATAAAGATTTGATCCATGCCAGCTCCCTTTACTTACACTAAATGTCGTCCGCCATCCAGATGAATGATTTCCCCGGTGATATACGCCGGCCCTCCTAATAAAAAGAGGAAAGTGCTTTCCAGTTCAGAAAGTGTTGCCCAGCGTTGGGCCGGGACATGGCGTAGAATGTCGTCATTTGGGGCTTCTCCGCTGGGCGGCAAGATCGCCCCCAACGCAATGGCATTGACGCTGATATCCGGGGCCCCGGCCAGCGCTGTCGCCTGAGTCAGCGCAGCCAGCCCGGATTTGCAGATGGTATAGGCGAAATGATCCCGGCCCGGATGCAAGGCGCGCCAATCCAGCAGATTTATGATGCGCCCGGCTTGCCCTGAAATATGCTCTTTGATGAAAGCCTGGCTGAGCAGGAACGGTGCGGTCAGGTTGACATTCAGGTTCTGTTGCCAGCTAGTCAGGGATGTCTCGAGCATCCCGCCGGCAGGGAAAATGGCCGCGTTATTGACCAATGCATAGAGCGGTTCATCCTGGACAGCTTTTTCGATCAAATTTTCCACCTGGCGGGGATCGCCAAAGTCAGCCTGCAAAACAACGGCGTTACGACCCAGGGCGCGGATCTCCGCGGCGGTGGTTTCGGCATCGGCCTGTGAATGGTCATGATGCACGATCACATCTGCGCCGGCGCGTGCCGCTGCCAGCGCCATCACCTTGCCCAGGCGGTAGGCTGCCCCGGTGATCAGTACCCGCTTGCCTGAAAGATCATCCATTTTGGTTCTCCATAATTTAATAGTAGAAGGGAAAAGTGCCTCTGTCAAGAGAAGGCTACGGAATCTCATTTCACAGAAGGCAGTTAATACGGCAGAGAAAGCAGCTCAGCCCTTTATTCTCCCGAAATGAAGCCACAACATATTAAAAACCTTGAAAGGGTTTTTACGCCTTTTCAAGGTCTTTATTCCACTCAGATCTAACCGAGCAAAAAATACAAAGGAAGGGAGAAGCTCAGGCAGGTATCGTCTTCTCCCTTATCCTAAAAGGGAAATTCCCCCGTATTGGTCAGTTCCGTTATTTTTTGCTTACAACATCATATTCCGGTTCAAGCAATTCGTCGAATAACGACCGGTAATATATTAAAGCCTGCCTTAATTCTTCTGTACTAGCCTCGTGACGCTCGTTTTTGAGGGCGATTTCACGGGCAGCCCGGTAATTCGTCACCAACTTCGGATAACTGATAGAAAGATCTGCGGCTCGTTGCTCAAAATCAGAAATCGGATAGTTGCGCGTCTGCATCACTTCCATAATCAAATGGTCGGCTTCAATCGTCGCCTGGGCGGGATGATCCAGAAATTTAGCCTGTATCGTAGTCCACTCAGCCAGATAGCGGGTATGCTCGACCTCGGTCAAAGAACGAATCGTCAATCCGCTCACATGTTTTACCCGGTCATCCATCTCGTCCTGTGCTTTTTTCTCTCCCCCCATCGTCTTTACCGTATGGGTGTACTCCGTGCCAAATTTTTCTTGATATCGTTGTGAACGCCTTCGGCGAGAAAAAATTGCCGCCAGGATGACGCCAATCACCACCAATACCAAAACGACAACAATAATATAAAACGTGCTATTCATGGAAATCTCCTTTACACATGCGAACAATCAATTTCATAATCGAACCTGTTTGGTCTCTACATTTGCAGGAACCACTCGTCCTTCTGAAAACCCGGAGAGATACAATCACATTATCAATTTGCAACTACATATGTTCCTAAAAAGTCCTATATTATTGCTATAAATATGAATTCCACTTTTTTTCTGGTTAAGAATTACAATTAATCAGGTAAAATAATTCATGAATAATATTGTCAATCGATTAATCAAGGAGAATTTATGCTAATCGACTCGACTGATCCCCAGATCGAGAACAAGCTACTGGCACAAGAACGAATTTACGATCAATTACGCCACAGCGGAGAATTAGCCCAGGCAAGCATTTTACGCTTTACCGATACAGGCATCCGCATCGGCGACAACGCTACAATGATGCAATTCGGCCTACTGGTTTATCCCAGCGGCGGACGACCCGCATTCAATGCCGAATCACAAACTGCAGTCTCGGACGCCTCACGCCCGAAATTTGTCACGGACTCTACCATCTACGTCCGCTTTAACCCTGCCGATCTTACTCAGGTCGCCATCGACCATATTGCGGTCACTGGTCCCAAGACGACCGTGTTGATATGCCCCACCTGCGGAGCCTCGCAAACGCTTTCAGAAGGGCAAGCGGCATGCAGTTTTTGCGGTGCCCCATTACCAACAATAACCAATCATAGTTAATGGACGTGCATGCTACTTGAACAAATACCCTTCATGGCGTAGAATGAATCTACAAGCGAATATAAAAAATGAGGAAGAGACCTGCTCTGCAGGCGCCGAAGGGGCAAACCACTTTGTGGCGAATCTCTCAGGTAAAAAGGACCTCATCTTTTAGTTACTCTGGAAAGTGTTCGGTCACCGAAGGGGCAAACCACTTTGTGGCGAATCTCTCAGGTCAATCACAGAGGGCACACAGCAATGTGTGCTCTATTAATTTTTACACACCTGGAGGAATCAATCATGACAATTCAACCCAACCTGAAATATACCAATTCCGATGAATGGGTTGCCGTGGACGGCAAAATTGCCACCCTGGGGGTTTCGGATTACGCGCAAGGACAACTTTCCGATATCGTTTTTGTGGAAGTCAATGGAGCCGTCGGTGAGATGATCCAAAAGAAAGCCACCGTCGCGACCATCGAGTCAGTCAAAGCTGCCGCGGACGTCATCAGCCCGGTTTCCGGAAAGGTGGTTGCCGTCAATGAAGGTCTTTCCAATACCCCGGAACAGGTTAACAGTGATCCTTATGGCGCTGCCTGGTTGTTGAAAATAGAAATGAGCAACCCTGCCGAATTGGACAACCTGATGGACGCCAAGGCTTATGAGAAGTATTGCAACGACCGGAGCCATTAATGTTCATTCCACATACACAAGCTGAAACGGAGGCGATGCTCGAAACGGTCGGGGTCAAATCCCTAGCTGATCTGTTCAAAGATGTCCCGCAAAAGTATCGCTTTCCGAAACTGGACCTCCCTGACGCCCTTACCGAAATGGAAGCCCTCGGTGAACTCAAGGAATATGCTGAAGCCAATGAATCGGTGGATTCGTTGGCCTGCTTTCTGGGTGCCGGAGCATACAATCATTACATCCCCGCCGCCGTGGACAGTCTGCTACGCCGTAGCGAGTTCTATACGGCTTACACACCCTACCAACCTGAAATTTCCCAGGGAACATTGCAGGCTATTTTTGAATTCCAATCCCTCATCGCCAATTTGACCGGTATGGAAGTCGCCAATGCTTCGCATTACGATGGTGCCACAGCCACTGCTGAAGCGGGCGTGATGGCCTACCATCACTTCAGAGGCAAACGCGGCAAGATCCTGGTATCCGAAGCGATCCACCCACAATATCGCGAGGTCTTATGCACTTATCTATGCGGGTATGCCGACCTCCACGTCGAGTCCGGCAGCAGCAAACAAAATCCGTTAGCTACTCCTGATTCTTTGATTCCGCAAATCGACGCTGATACTGCTCTGGTGTTGGTGCAATATCCCGATTTCTTTGGCCGGGTCTTCGATCTCAGCCCACTTGCCCGGAAGACACACGAAGCAGGTGCCTTGCTGGGAGTGATCGCCAACCCCACTTCCCTGGGTCTCTTCAAGGCTCCCGGTGAGTTTGGCGCGGATATCGTCGTCGGCGAAGGTCAACCGCTGGGAATTCCACTTTCCTTTGGTGGGCCTTATCTGGGTTATTTTGCTACACGCAAAGAGTTTGCCCGCAAGATTTCCGGCCGTCTCGCCGGAGAAACTGTGGATGGACAAGGTCGCAAAGGCTACGTGCTCACCCTCACCGCGCGCGAACAACACATCCGCCGCGAAAAGGCCACTTCCAATATCTGTACCAATCAGGGTTTGATGGCGCTGGCTGCCACCATTTACCTCAGTTTATTGGGAAAACAAGGGTTCAAACAAGTCGCTTCGTTATGCTACCAGAAAGCCCATTATGCTGCCGGGAAACTCAACCGGTTGAAAGGCTTCAAGGTCGACCAGACCATTCCTTTCTTCCATGAGTTTGTGTTGCACTGCCCCAAACCGGTGACCCAGATCAATGACATGCTGCTCGACCAGGGTTTTCTGGGCGGTTACGATTTGAGCAAGGATTTCACAACCCTCAAGAACCAGATGCTGGTGGCAGTCACCGAAATGAATACCAAAGACGAAATCGACGCACTGGTCGAAACTCTGGCGGAGGTGCCCAATGACTGAACCTACCATCTACGAACTTTCCAGCCCGGGACGCATCGGCGTAGAGTTTCCCCGACCCGATGTTCCGCTCACACCTTTTCCCGTCGCCTTGCTCCGCGAAGAGCTGCCACTGCCGGAACTTTCGGAAGTGGACGTAATTCGCCATTTCACCGCGCTTTCGCGGATGAATTACAGCATCGACACCGGCCTGTATCCCCTTGGCTCGTGCACCATGAAATACAACCCCAAGATCAATGAGGAAACGGCGCGCCTGCCCGGTTTCGTCCATACCCACCCCCTGCAACCCGAAGATACCGTCCAGGGCAACCTGGCTTTGATGTTCCAATTGCAGGAATTCCTCAAGGAGATCAGCGGTTTCACGGCTGTCTGCCTGGAGCCGGCTGCTGGTGCACAGGGCGAGCTGGTAGGGGTGATGATCATCCGCGCTTATCACCGCTGGCGCGGCGACGAGAAGCGTGTCAAAATGCTCATTCCTGATTCAGCTCACGGCACCAATCCGGCCAGTTCGGCCATGAGCGGCTTCGAGGTCGTGCCCGTGCCCTCGGATGCTTCCGGGAACGTCGACCTCAATGCCCTCAAATCACTGTGCGACGAAACCGTGGCCGGCCTGATGCTGACCAACCCGAATACTCTGGGCCTGTTCGACGAGAACGTGCTCAAAGTGATCGAAACGGTACACGCTGCCGGCGGCCTGGTCTATGGCGACGGCGCCAATTTGAATGCCTTGCTGGGGATCGCCCGCCCGGGTGACCTGGGTTTCGATGTGATGCACTTCAACCTGCACAAGACTTTCTCCACCCCGCATGGCGGCGGCGGACCCGGTTCAGGACCGGTCGGGGTCGCCAAACACCTGGCCGAATTTCTGCCCACGCCTGTGGTCAAGATCATCGAAGAAGGCAGTGATGAACTTCCTCCACTATATGGTTTCGACCATCCGAAACAAACCATCGGGCGCGTCAAATCCTTCTATGGTCAGTTTGGCATGATCGTGCGCGCGTTCACGTACATCCGCATGCACGGCCCGGATGGTTTAAAGAAAGTGTCGGAATACGCGGTTTTGAATGCCAATTATCTGCTCTCGAAACTGCAGGGCGCTTATGTTGCCCCATACAAACGCATCTGCATGCACGAATTCGTGCTGGAAGGTTGTTGGGATGATGCGCCCGAAATCCATGCTCTGGACGTGGCCAAGCGCCTGATGGATTACCGGTTCCATCCACCCACGAATTACTTCCCACTCATCGTGCATGAAGCCTTGATGATCGAGCCCACCGAGACCGAGAGCATGCAAACGCTGGATGCTTTCGCGGATGCCCTGCTCAAGATCGCAGAGGAAGCTCATCACCAGCCGGAGCTGCTCAAAGAAGCCCCCCACGATACTCCGGTCAGTCGCCTGGACGAGGTCAAGGCAGCCAAAGACCTGGTGTTGTGCTGCTGGCTCCCGGAAGATTATTGATCCACCTAATAGATACTCCCAGGTTTCACTTTCATGTTACCTGGGAGTATCATTAAGCCCGTGACCAGAATTCGCAACCTCTCTCCGCGTTCCTTTACCGGGGTGAAATACTTCCCGGGTACGACCGGGAACCTTTTCGACCTTTTTTTACACGCATTCGGCAATCTGGAGCACATTCCGTTTTTCGCTTTCTTCCTGATCTTTGCCTTACTGGCATTTTTGGGCGGAAAATTCGATCTTATCTATAGTGGTTTCCTTTTCTTGTTCATCCTCTCGGATTGGCTGCTGATCGCCTTATTACCGGTCAGCCGGCGCTCGTTTGGCCCGGTCAAACCGGTGGTGCTCGCCCTGGCGCTCCTGCGAACCGTCTTCTTCCTGCTTCCCAATGGATGGAATCTGGTGCTGGAGTTCATCGGCACACTGCTGGTCATTTACGGTTTTTACATCGAACCCTTCCGGTTGGAGATACACAACGAGACTTTCTCCACGACCAAATTAGCTTTTGGTCAACATCTGCGCATTGTACACCTGGGCGATCTGCACATCGAACGTACCACTCGCCGTGAAGAAGCCATCTTACGTGCTCTCGCCGCCCTCAAACCGGACCTGATCCTCTTCTCCGGGGATATCCTCAACCTCTCCTACCTCGAGGATGCGCAAGCACAGGTCGATGCCCGCGCTTTTCTGGGTGAACTTTCTGCCCCGCTGGGTATCTACGGGGTTGCCGGTTCGCCCGCGGTCGACCTTCCCGAACTCTTCCCTCGCCTCGTGGAAAATACTCCGTTGCATTGGCTGGATGGCAAGGCAGCAAAGGTCAATATAGGCGACAGAACGCTGTCCATTTACGGATTGTCCTGTTTCCACAACCCGGATGCCGATAGCCAGGCATTGGAAAAGGTGCTACACAGTTACCCGATGGAACAAGACTCATTCAATATCTTGTTGTATCACGCCCCTGATCTGGCTCCGAATGCCAGCACCTACAGTTTCGACCTACAGCTTTCCGGGCACACCCATGGCGGTCAGGTGTGCTTGCCGCTGTACGGTGCACTCTATACAGGATCACTGTACAAAAAAGCCTTCGAAGCCGGGCGCTACCTGGTCAACGGTATGACGCTCTACGTCACCCGCGGCCTGGGGATGGAAGGGGCCGTCGCTCCGCGAGTGCGTGTGCTGTGCCACCCGGAACTGATCGTCTGGGATATCTATAACCACTGATACTCCCACGGCTAAAGCCGGGGCCTTTACGACACGATTCGGTAAAAAAAGTTCCTCTCTTTGCAGAGAGGAACTTTTCGATTACTTCAAAGTCTGTTCAATGATGGGTACGATCTTGTCCATAGCTTCGTTGAGCTTTTCGGGGAGTTTACCGCCCGCTTGCGCCAGATTCGGCCTTCCACCGCCGCTGCCGCCCATCACTTCCGCCGCCGCGCGCACGATGTTGCCTGCGTTCAGTCCGCGTTTGATCAAGTCGTCGGTTACCGCGCAGATGATCAAAGGGCGCTCGTTGACGACGCTTCCCAGTACCACGACGCCGGAGGGATATTTCTGGCGGAACAAATCACACATCTGGCGCAAGGTTTCCACATCGGTGTTTTTCAACACCGATGTCAAAACATGAACCTCTTTGACCAGGGGAACATGAATCAGTTTCTTCTGGAATTCATCGGTTGCAATCTCCGATTTCAACCTGCCAATTTCCTTGCGGGCATCTTCCAAACTATCCTGTAAAAGGGTCACCCTGCCCGGGACCTCGATGAGCGGGCTGTTGACGAGATGCGCCGCTTTCTTAAGAGCATGGTTGCGTTCATGGATCAACTCATAAGCCGCGTGCCCGGTCACCGCTTCGATGCGGCGAATTCCGGCGGCCGCGCTGCCTTCACTGACAATGATAAAAGTGCCGATGTCGCCAGTCTGGGCTACATGAGTTCCACCGCATAATTCGTAAGAAATGCGCTCCCCGGGGTTGATTGTCACAGTGCGCACCCGTTCGCCATATTTTTCGCCGAAGAGCGCCATCGCCCCTTCGTCCATGGCCTGTTGGCGGGATTTTTCCACGATGGCGACCGGATAGTTCGCTAGAATGTCCTGGTTGACGTCGTATTCTATAGCATCCAGTACATCGGCTGGAATGGCTTCAGGATGTGTAAAATCGAAACGCAAGCGATCCGGTGCCACCAGCGAACCCGCCTGGCGGGCGTGATCGCCCAATTGTTTTTGTAACTGCGCATGCAACAAATGAGTGGCCGTGTGATTGCGCATGGTGTCCATGCGATGTGCCTTGTCCACGCTGACAATCGCCATGTCACCCACTTTCGGGGAGCCCTTTTCGACCGTACCGATGTGAATGATCACTCCGGCTGCCGGGCGACGGACTTCGTCCACGCTGACGGCCCAGGAACCGTCTTTGGCCACGATCCGGCCGGCGTCGCTCACCTGTCCACCGGATTCGATGTAGAAACCAGTTTCGGGCAGGATGACTTCCACGGGTTGGCCGACTAAAGCCTGTTCCAATTCGTCGCCTTCGCTGAAGAGTGCCAGCACTTCGTCTTCTCGCTCCAGCCACTCATAGGGGTTATAAGCGACCCCGCCTGGAGGTAATTTTCCACGGCTGACCAATTTTTCGAAGGCACCGCGGTATACTTCCACGTCCTCGCCGCCCATTGAGCCGAAAGCTTTACCGGCCCCGGATTGCACTTTATGTTCTTCCATCGCTCTCTTGAAGCCGGTTTCGTCCACTTCAAGATCCACTTCGCGAGCCACGTCACGCGTCAATTCCAGAGGTAAACCATGCGTCGCGTACAAATCGAAGGCTTTGCCACCATCCAGAACTTTTTCGCCGCTCTTCTTCATCTCGTCCAGCAGATCGTTCAGGTGCCCCAGCCCGGATTCAACCGTGCGCTGGAAACGTTTCTCTTCGCGGGTCAGGCTGTCCAGGATCGTTTGGCGATGTTGCACCAGTTCAGGGTAGGCAACACCGTAATGATCGATGACGACGGCGGCAATCTGTGCCATGAATGGTGCTGTCAGGCCGATCTTCGAAGCAAAGCGGGCAGCGCGGCGGATGATCATGCGGCAAACGTAGTTGCGTCCGATATTGCCGGGTACGACACCATCGGCGATCAGAAAAGTGACGGCTCGGGTATGGTCAGCCACCACCCGATAGGGGGTGAAATTGGCATCCATTTCAGCAACGGTGGTGTGATTCAACTCACGGATCTTATCCATCAAGGGAGTGAACAGGTCGGTGCGGTAATTCGAATCGACCTTCTGCATGATCGAGACAATGCGTTCAAAACCCATGCCGGTATCGACATGAGTCGCTGGCAGGGCGTCGAACTGGGTCGCACCGAGTCGGTTATATTGCATGAATACCAGGTTCCATATCTCCAGATAGCGCTTGCAATCCCCGTTGACGGCGCAAACGTGGCCGGGAACATTTTTCTTGTCGCAGAATTGCTCGCCGCGGTCAATATGAATTTCGCTGCACGGACCGCAGGGACCGGTCTCCGCCATCTCCCAAAAATTCTCTTTTCGACCAAAGAAAAGGACGTGTTCGGCATGCATCCTGGGTTGAGAGCTCCAAAACGAATAAGCTTCTTCGTCGGATGGCAAGTTTCCTTTGTCATCCTTGAAGCAGGTGGCATACAGCAAATCGGGGTCCACGCCCCAAACCTGGGTTAGCAGTTCCCAGGCCCAGGTGATGGCCTCTTTTTTGTAATAATCACCGAAGGACCAGTTGCCGAGCATTTCGAAGAAAGTGTGATGCGAGTCATCGCGGCCGACATCATCCAGGTCATTGTGTTTGCCGGCCACGCGCATGCATTTTTGCGAATTGACGGCGCGGGTATAAGGCCGTACGTCGGTACCCAGGAATACATCCTTGAATTGAACCATGCCGGCGTTCGTGAAAAGGAGCGTCTGATCGCCGCCCGGAACCAACGAGGAAGAAGGTACAAAGGTATGCCCCTTGGATTTGAAAAAGTCGATAAAAGATTGCCGAATCTCAGAACCGGTCTTGGGTAAGCTCATTGATCACCTGTATGATTGAATCCAGTGGTTTTTATAAAGATGCTTGAATTATATTCGAAGCACGCCTGCCCCGCAATGTCAGGATCGACTCTCCATTTTTCTATAAGCGGAATGTTACCCTTTATACCCCTTGATAGCCGGTAAATATTGATGCGACGATTTCTGCCAAAACCTATTGACAAATCCTTAGTCTAATATATAATAATTCATTGAACATCGGTTCATTGAATTATTGTTCAATTATAATCATAAAAGGATCAAGAAATGACTAAAAAAGTAGCAATTATCGGGGCGGGCTTAGCAGGGTTGAGTGCAGGCATCTACCTTCAAAAAAGTGGGGTCACGACAGAAATATTCGAACTTGCTCCCTGGGCGGGCGGAGTTTGCACTGCCTGGGTACGCCAGGGATACCGTTTCGACGGTTGCATCCACTGGATGGTGGGCACAAAGCCCGGCACTTCCATCCATAAACTGTATCTGGAGGTGGGCGCGCTGACCCCGGATACTCAAATCTACAATTCCGAGGCCGTCGAGTTCGAGATCGATGGTAAGGCCGTCAAAGTTCCCTTACGGTTGCCGGAATTCTCTGCATTCCTGCATGCGCTCGCCCCGGAAGACTCCAGGGCAATCGACTCGCTATGCAAAGAAATCAAGGCATTCAGCAGTGCTGATATGCCACTGGGCGGGCCGACCAATTTGACGGAGATGATCCGTATGTTGACCCGCAGCCGCGGATTCCTCTCCATCGGTGGCAAATATCTCAATTTGACTATGGGCGATTATCTCAAGCGTTTCCAGAACCCGGATCTCAAGGCTGTGTTGCTCCACCTGATGCCAGCTCATTTCTCGACGATGGCCTTGATCATGATGCTGGGTACTCGTATGGGGGATAACGCCGGATATCCGCTGGGAGGCGCTGAAGAGGTCATCAAACGTATCGAAGGAAACTATCGCGCTTCGGGTGGAACAATCCACTTTCAAAACCGGGTGGAAAAGATCATTGTCGAGAACGGTCAGTCGGTGGGCCTGGTCGCCAATGGGCAGACCTACGCTGCTGATGCCGTGATCGTGGCCAGTGATGCCTATGACGCTCTCCACAACCTGCTTGGTGAGCAGTACAAGCATCCGCAGTTAGATAACCTGCTGAATACAGCTCTGTTGTTCGAACCGCTTGTGCTCGTCTCCTTCGGGCTCGACCGCAGTTTCAACCTGCCGTTTGCCCGTGATTACGAAATTCCGGAAGGAATTGCCACTTCTCCAGATACAAAGGTCTATGGTTTCGGTTTGCGCGCCTTCGATTTCGATCCTTCCGCTGCGCCCAAGAGTGGCAGCAGCGTCATGGTGATGATGGGAGCTCCCCTGGCCTACTGGCAGGAGCTACGCAAGAAAAACATGGCCGATTATAAAAAGCGCAAGCAGGTCCTCGCTGACGAAGTCGCTGCAGCCCTCGACCGGCGTATGCCCGGTTTCAAGGCAGCCATCAAAGTGACAGACATCGCCACACCGGCAACCTACGTTCACGTTGCCAATTTATATAAGGCGTCTTTCGAAGGCTTTTTGCCCACCCCGGCCTTACTCAAAACTTCTATCCGCACAACGATCCCGGGCATCAAGAATCTCGTGCTCAGCGGCCAGTGGACCACTCCCGGCGGTGGCATCTGCACTGCCGTAAACAGCGGTAAAATGGCAGCCAGGCAGATCACGAAAACTTTATCAAAGTAGGGGTCACACTCAGTGAAAAAGCGTAAACAACAAAGAGTAGAACGGCGGGAGCAAATTCTCAATTGCAGTCTGGATTTGATCATCAGCCGCGGTTATGAAGCAATGAAAATTCGCGATATCGCCAGGCAGTTGAATATCAGCACCGGCCTGTTCTTCAATTATTTCGAGTCCAAAGAAAAGGTCTACGAAGAATTGGTCAAGATTGGCTTATCGGGGCCGGAAGGCGTCTTGAAATTCAACGTGGAAGGCATAGGGCCGATCGAGTTGTTCGAAAAGATAACTCAGGCTGTCTTCGAATCACTCAAGACGTACTCGCTGACAGCCAAAATGTTCCTGTTGATGAATCAAACGATGAAATCGGACTCAGCTCCAGAAGGCGTAAAACGCCTCCTTGCCAATTTTGATGCCGTTACCCCGATACTGCCGGTCTTGACCAGAGGCCAGCAACTTGGTGAGATCAAACCGGGTGACCCGGCTGCGCTTGCCGTGGCCTACTGGGGAGCCGTCCAGGGCATTGCCGAAGGCTATGCCATCCATCCCGAGTGGCCCCTTCCCGAGGTCAGTTGGATCGTGGACATCCTGAGAGCCTGATGCTGGTGTATATATACACAAAGGACTGCAATTTTGAAATTGCAGTCCTTTGTTATTTAACCTTTGATATTATCTCGAGATCGCCAGCTTGACCACCTTGCCCTGCTGATCCAACGTCACACGTGCATACTGGCGATGAATGTGTTGGTCGAAGCTGATCTGCTTGCTGAAGCTGACCACCACCCGGCTGGACTGCCGCGCTGGATTGGATTTTCCCTGGCTGGCGCCGCTGAGTTGAACATTACCATTAGTCCGCACGTGCTGCCGGCTGATGTGCACTTCAGCGTATTCGATGCCGGGCAGATATTGGCACGCTATTTCTTTGGCGTTGGCAATGGCTTTGGCAGAGATCGGTGAGGATTTGACCTCATCCATCGACTGGTCGACGACGGTCTTGACCACCGGATGGTTCTTCTCACGGGCGATTGTTTTGGAGGCCACTTGATAGGGGTCATAAGCTACCAATGGGTCACCATACAGAATGAACGAGATCAGCGTCTTCTGATCCTCGCCGTCCAAATATCCCTGACGCAAGTTCATTTCACGCACAAAATCGACCTTGGCTTTCAAGAAGGCGTTGCCTACTGCCTGCCCCTCGGCCAAATATTTCATTACCAGATTGGCAAGCAAATCTCCGCCGATAAGCGGAGTTGTTACCGAGCCGTAGGCGATGGTCGTCGAAGCGATCAACGCCAAAACTCCCTGCCCCATGAAGGTCAGCGCGATCGAGTCCGCTTCATTGAGACCGGCAATATGCCCGCCATAGCAGGCTTCGCTGAAGACGATGCGTGGAGAAGTCAGGTTCTTTTTCACCACAGACGGTTGCAAGGCCACCGGGTAATCTTCACTGCTGCTGGTATCCGAAGTGTCCTTTTGGCCGTACCAATCGCTGCCATCCTCCACTCCGTGCAAGTTGAAATAGCAATATGGCGCTCTGGCCATCTTATCGCCGCTGAAGCCCGCTGATTTTCCATTCGGAGAAAGGTACAGGTTACGGGCATCACCGATGGGTTTAAACGCCGGGAGGGAAGAACGCTGCCAGATGGCGGCTGTATAGCCCAAATTGGTGAAATTCTTGGAATATGCCTGGCTGAAGAAAAGAATAAAGCGTAATAATTGATTCAACCAACCGGAAGACCCGGCATCGTCATCGTGATATTGGGTGATATTGCGGATCTGGGTCAACAACAATCCGGAATCGTCACTGGCATCCCCCGGTAACCGCCCGACCGGCCAATCACCGACGTAGTAGTTTTTATCCAGCGAGCCATAGGGGTTATCAGAGGGGACGGTCGCATCCGAGTCGTCGGTGGGGTTGGGTAAATTATGGAACGGAACCACCTTCTCACCACCCACGATCACTACGCAGCCGATCATCTCCCCGGTCTTGGCCAACGCCGCATCCAGGTCAGTCAAAGCCAACTTGATCTTCCACGGATCGACGGCATCCACCGGGGTGATGCCATATTTACCGCATATTGTCAGATCGTCCGGCAAAAAGGTCAATGCGTGCCAGTTATTCGATTTTTGAATGCTGGCATTGAGTTTCGTCAACTCATCCAGGATGACCTGAGCACTCTGTTGCCCGTATTGTTGGGTCAGGCCTGTTCTCGTGGTAAGGATCACATAGGCCGGGAAACGTTTATCGGTACGCGCCGAACTGGGGGTCTTGAGTTGGTCAGCGATCTTCTCGAATTCCTTTTGCACTTCTTCAACCACAGGATCTTTTACCTTTGCAGCCGCTTCTTTCACGCGCGGATGGTCTGGGTAGGGCTGCTCCTCAGTGGGAAGCACCCGGTAACCATCGAAAGAATGGACTTCCGAGCGCTGCACCTGTGGATCGCTTGCCGGCGCAGCCACATGCCCTGAATCCAGATTGTTCAGTCCAAATTTACCTGAAACAGTTCCCGGAATGGCAAAGTTCACCACGATCTGCATCTTTTCAGGGTACAGGGGCTTGAAATCAAAATTCTCCCCCCACATGCGCCGGGGAACCTGTCCAGCCGGGTCGAGAGCGGCACATTCGTGCATCAAATTGACCGCTTCGTCCTGGCTGCCCCCGTCGATCCAGGTCTTTGCCAGCAACAAACTGATCTGCACACAATCGGGCCAACGCGAGTGGTAAACCCGTCCCAGGTTGAGGCTCAAATTTAGGTCATTTTCTTTTTCAGCCAGCTGCAGGTGGATGATCCCGGCCAGGCTGGGTGCATCTTTTTGCGTGAGCACATCCATGAGGCTGGATTGAGCAATTTGCAAATTTCCGATCTGCATGGATTGGCTGGCCAAGAATAACTTAACACCCCAGGCCGGCAGATTCTGCCCATTGGCAGGGGCATTCCCCAATGCCTGGATGATTCCGCCAATCTGTTGGGCTTTGGCAGTATCAGATTTTGCATACAAAGTTTCTGCTACACGCAATGCATCCAGATATTCACAGTCATTGCGGAGAATTTTTTCAAGAATCGGCAGTGCCATCGAATCCCGCCCCTCTTTGATAAGTGCTTGAACCAGGAGCAGGTTTACTTCGAGATCGCCAGGGTAGGATGCCAACCACGACATGGCTGCCTGGCGGATGAACTGGAAGGATTGGCTCTCCAGTCCCGTTTTCAATAATTGCAGGAATTTCTGGCGCTCGATCAGTTGCGGCTCAGTCTTGTTCGAGGGATTTGGCATCATATGTGTGAACTCGCTTCTTGTGAACTTTCTACCAGATTCAGTGCAATAACCGCGCCAAGTTGACGCCGTACGTTCAAGTCATTGGGCGAGATTTCAGCCGCACGGCGCAGCAGAGACTCCGCCTTACCATAATCTTTGGCGCTGCGCATCAAGTTTGCTGCAGCCAGTAAAGCCTGCAGGTCCTTGGGTTGCATATCCAGGACAGTATTAAGCGTGTTGATGGCAGAGGTGTAGTCCCGTTGTTGTTCGTAGACCTTGCTCAACTCCAGATAAGGTTCTGAGGCTTGTGGAACCAGAGCAATGGCTTGGCTGTAATGGAAGATGGCCTGGTCCAGATGCCCGCTCTCGAATTCCAACTTGCCCAGGAAGCGCTGCATCTGGGGTTGGCCCTCTTGCAGCTTGAGTGACTGCTGAGCTGATTTTTCTGCGTTCACTTTGTCCCCGTTGGCCAGTTGCGCTTCGGCCAGCATATTGAGCACATCCAGATTATCCGGGTAGCGTTCCGCCAGCGATTCAAGCATGCCTTTGGCATTGGCCGGCCCATTGATCTCTTTGATTAGGCGGGCATGTTCGATCAGCAAAGACACATCTACATTTTTCGCCTGTGGAACTTTTTCTAGAGCATGCAGTGCTTGCAACTTATTCCCGGAAGCCAGCCAGGCTTTTGCCAAAACGATCAGAGCCTCGGCATTATTCGCATCCTGCTGCACAGCTTTTTGCGCCAGTTCCAGCGCCTTATCCGCCTTCTTTTGATCCAGATTGATCTTTGCACTCAGTAGATAGGGCTTTACGGAAAATGCGTTTATCGTCGTGGCCCGTTGGGCTGCTTCCAGAGCCTGGTCAGTCTGACCAGCCTGATAATAGGCTTCAGAGAGAGATTCCCAAGCTTCATATCGATTCACGTCTTTTTTACTGACTGCTTGCAAACACTCGATGGCTTTCTCTGTCTCTTTGGATTGCAACAGGGTCTGGCCCAGTTTCAACTGAACCACCGAATTTTCCGGTTCCAACTGCAACGCTTTCTCAAGGTGACCGGTGCAATTCTGCAGGTCGCCGACAGCGTTCCAGTTTTCAGCAGCTATCTCGTGCCAACCTGCTTCGTCGGGCCAATATTCCAGGGCTTCTTCGATCTCATTGATGGCGGAATAATGCTCGCCCTGTTTCTGGTTGAGTTGCGCCCCCAGGGCATAGGTCACTGGCAAAACCGCTTTCATCTTCCAGATCTTCTCCAAAGCTTCACGTGCCTTTTGTGGTTCTTTCTCTTTTAGGCAATTTGCTAGAGCGTATAAAACGAGGGATTCATTTTCATGCTTTTTGCCCAGCTGCAGGGCGGTCAGTTTCTGAGCAGAGTGATCCAAAGCCATCATCATGGCAGCAATATCATCCGGAGCCGGCGTGATCATGGCCAAGCGGCGAATGTTCGCCTGGGCGGGATCTAAGGCAACCTTTCCTCGGGCGATCCAATGTTCGAACTCGGGATTTTTCTCTGCTTCCGAGGTTGTCATCAACGAGACTAATTCTTTCCTGGCAGCATCCATTTGCGTATCCGGGAGAATGTGTTGTTTGATCTCCAACCCTTGATTCTGCGTGGAGAATTCAATGCTTTTGACGAGGACTTGCAGCCGGTTCAATTGGATAGCCTGATTGGCAGGTTGTTGTTCCAAAAGACGCTTGCTCCAAAGTTCAGCCTCCGGCCAACGATCCAGGGCGGCAGCCGCTTTGACCAAATTACGGATACTGCAAACGGTTTTGGCGGTAACGATCTTCACCTCTTTAGAGAAGCCGGGAAGTTCCTGCGCGAATAACGCTTCGGCGGTTAGCCAATCCCCGTTCAAAACTGCTTGGCGGCTGGCGGAAATCTTCAAGACTTTGTCCTGCGGATAGTGTTCCAGAGCCTGCACGAGAACCTCTCCGGCAGGTTGTATTTGACCGGCATCCAGCAGGATCTCGCTCACCTGGGCAGCCAGGAATGGGTCGGTATAGATTCTGGCATCGTCCGGCGTGCATTCGATCCAGGGCAGGCTTTCCCTGCCGTTGCCCAGGGCATAACCGGCTTCGATTTTTATCACTTCACCGGTCACGTCCGCGCTTGAGTCACCAGGCTGTGAATAAACCTGTTCGTAATTTCCGGACTCGAAGGCCAGGTCCTGCTCCAACGCATCCACGGAGGGATTTTCATCGAACATGGATTGCCAATCATGCGGCAGAAAACTCAAGCCTTTTTCAGCAGGTCGATGTTCGTTCGATACCGGCAATGTCTTTAGCAAGGAATAAGCTTCGGCAGTGTTGCCAGCAGCATGTAAAGTTTCAGCCTTGATCAATTCCAACCAGCGTTGTTGACCCAGCTTCTGCTCTGCATCGCTGATCACTTTCAAAGCGTCGGCGAGTTTCTCATGCGCGCGTTGGTAGCTAGCCAGATCGGTTAAGGCCAACTCAGGAGCAATCGCCTGATTTGCCAGCCGCAATTTCAGGGCTTCCAGAGCAGCCGGTTCATCCCCTAATTGGTCGAATACTTTGGCTGCGCGGACGATTTCATCATCCCGTTTGGCTTTGGGTAAGAAACGTTTGATATTCTCGGCAATCCCCTTTGTTTCATGCAGATCGTTCCCCTGTAACTTCATTTCTGCCAGTTTCACTAACAGCGGAAGTTTGTCAGCATGAGTTTTTGCCAGATTCTGAATGGTTTTTTCAGCCTCATTCTTCTTCCCCATGTCGCTCATAAAATTGGCAAACCATTCGGCACTTTGTACTACGTCCGGAGCAATTGCCAGCACCTGGTTCGCCTGATCCACCGCGTCGGTAATTTCACCGGTCGCCTGATCCACTTGCGCCAGGGTTTGGCTGGCACCTGCCCACTCTGGGTGAGCATCGACGATGCTCTGGATCGGTCCAAGCGCCAGATCGAACTTGTGCAACAGCGTCGCCGCCCAGGCAAATCCAGCCCTGACACGGTCGAACCAGTTGGAATTCTCGGTGCTGGTCTCTTTTAGCAAGTTGGTCAGGAATTCAAAGGCTTTGGATTCCTGTCCCTCTTTGATGGCCAATTCAGCACTGAGCACTTTGGCATAAATATTTTCCGGTTCTGCCAGCAAAGTCTCGCTCAATATCGCTTTGGCTGTCCGCAATTGTTCGGTAGCCGGTAAAGCACTCTGGTGGACGTTACGGTAATCCTCTCCCAGCAGGGCATCTGCATAGGCGAGTTTCCAATCTGTCGGCACAGAGTCGCCCTTCAGAAGAGGTTCCAACAACCGGGCCGCTTCACCACGGTCCCCGCAACGTAACTGCAGATCGGCATATTCATAAGCAGCTTCCGAGCTGGCCGGGAAAGAGACGTGTGTGTTTTCGATCAATTCGGCCGAGTCAGGTAGGCTCAAAGCTTTCTGAACCTGGATCATCAGGAGGGCGGATTCGAGATCGGGAGAATCACTTTGGATCTCCTTCAACGCCGTCAGCGATTCTGCAGCCTGCCCCTGTGCCAGTAATTCTTTGGCGAGTTCCAAACCAACCTTTTTCTCACCCGGGAAGGTATTCCTGGCTGTTCTCAAGACTTCTACAGCTTTCGCCATCTCACCTTTTTCTTTATACAATTCGGCCATCAAGAGCCATGGTTCTATGGAATCCGGCGCCAGGCTGACAGAACGATTCAGGAACTCAAGGGCTTTTTCTGTCTGCCCCTGCTTGTGGTGAGCGTACCCAAGGATCGCCAGAGCCTGTCCATTCTCAGGCGAGGTCGTTAATATTTTTTGGGCAAATTCGATCGCCAGCGGAGCTTTGCCGGTTTTTAATGCTGATTCGGCATAGCCCAGGTAATCACTGATCTCGGTCGAACCGAGATTCTGGATCAGGGTATCGTAACCTCCGAAAGCATTTGACCAATCACCGGCCTCTTGATAAGCGTTTGCCAACTGACGCATCAGCTCACTGTTCTGCGGTTCGAACAGGGTGATATTTTCAAGAGACTGGATCAGATGACCGCGGTCCGCCGTTGCTTCGGCGATTTTTACGGACCGAAGTAAAAGTTCCAGATCAGTTGGTGATAGTATGATCAATCGATCCACAACCCGTCTTGCCTCTAACCAGAGCTCGAATTCGATCAGTTGATCGAGTAATTGGCGCGGATTCCAGTTCAAAGCACGAGCGCTTTCAAATGGAAATAAATTCAAAGCCTGAACAGATTCTCTTGCCATCTGTTTTGCCAGCGATTCATTGCCAGCCTGCAAGACGGCTTTTGCACTCAAGAATGTAGCCAAAGGGGCATTGGTCTCTGCTGAATTGAAGGAGTCTTTGTCCCCGAGCATCGCGATTTCATTCTGAACATTTTCATCGCTGCTTAGCTGGGCAGGAATTTGTTCGATTTCGGCAGCAGGCGAAATCCCTTGTGCTACTTTCAGAGCCGAGCTCTGGATCAATGTTCCAGCCAGTTCAACTGCATAATTTTGAGTGGCGACTTTGAGAAAAGTTTCAGCGTTTTTATAATCCCCGGCATATTGTGCCAATGCTGCCAGTTGCCGACTGGTATTCCCGGCTAACAGGGATTTTTCGGAAGTTTGCCAGATTTCAGAGGTGCTCTTGATTTCGACATCCTTGATTAGGTGCCGTTCCAACAGCCCGGCAGCAACTTCTTTGGCCAATGTTTCGTCCCCGGCCAGGTGGAGTTGTTGGACAGCGCCCACCTGGGCAGACAAAGGAGCTAGAGCCAGGGAATTTTTGAATAATTTCGATTGTTCTTCAATATCCGCCGGAAGCGTCAATATCACGTGGCGCAGCATCTCCAACCCAAACTCAGGTTGTTTCACCTGGAGTAGCGCCTGTAAGAAAGACAAGCGGTCTTCGATCCAGCCATTCAAAATGGAAAGTGGAGTTCCCCAGAACTCCATCCAGGCTAGTGCGGTTTCCAACCCCTGACGGGCGGTGGTCTCACGGAGCAAACGCAGCCAATCCGTATTTTGTTGCGCTTTCATATAGAGCGCTAAAGCCAAATTAGCGGCCAATTGCAGGTTATCCACGGAGGTCTTGTTTTGCAGGTAATCTTCATATGCCAGCAGCGCGGTCTCCAGCACGGGAGCTGATGGTTGAATTTCTGTCGTTTCATTTTGGAGGAGAGAATGATCTATTTTGAACAGCGCCAAGGAAGCAGGAGTCAGGGAATAATTGCTTCCCGGCCATTCCTGAGACATTTGTTCAAGTGTTTCGGGAGATGAAAGATCATTCCAGATGAGTGGATCCTGTTTAAAAGCATGCAGGGTACTCTCTGTTTTTTCGAAGGGAACTATTTTGCCAATAACTTGAAAGAGTCTGGTAGGGATCATATGAAAATCCTCTCGTTAGGGATTTCGAATTGACGGGGTGAATTAACGAATTTGCAGGACCAGAGCATAAGCTGAGCCAAGTAACGCGATGCCCAGCAACAGTAAAAAGATGCCTACTCCCGCAGTCGTTTTGACCAGATCATTCAAGGCATCGATGAGAGAGCGCGCATTTCCCACCAGCCCGGTGATATCATCCGTGATGCCTTTTTGTGCCAGTTTGGTGGTCTGATCTGCAATATTTTGCAGGTCCTTCCCCAGTAATTTTTTCACCAGCACAAAAGCGCCGATCCCCAGAAAAACCAATCCCGCGACGAGGAGTGCAATCCCCATCGTCAAAATAAAATCATTTACAGTCATCGAAGCCATAAAACCCTCCAGAAATGAATCTCTAGAGGGCTTTAATGCAAGTTATATGCCAGATATTTAATTCGGGGTTCTCGTGATTTCCAATGGGAGATCAGACAGGTTAATTTTCTGCCCGTCGCAAAAGATCATGGCGCGTTCGATTGTATTCGAGAGTTCGCGGATGTTCCCCCGCCAGGGATGATTTTGCAGGGCTTCCAACGCCCTGGGGTCGACTTCCTGGACGTTCATCGCCATGTGCATGTTGAAGTCTTTGACAAAGAAACCCACCAGGTCGGGGATATCTTCCAGACGCTCACGCAAAGGAGGCAAATCGATTTCGATCACTTTCAGGCGATAAAACAGGTCTTCACGGAAGAGATGTTCTTCGATCATCGCCGCCAGATTACGGTTGGAAGCGGAAATCACCTGCACATCCACGTTGACCGGTTGCGTCCCTCCCAATCGGGTAAAGCTCTGTGTTTCAATGGCAGTAAGCAATTTAGCCTGAATATCCAGCGGCATCGAGGAGATTTCATTCAGGAACAGGATGCCATTATCGGCCATTTCCATGAGTCCGGGTTTGCGTTTTTGCTGCGCTCCGGTGAAAGCACCAGCTTCGTAGCCGAATAATTCCGATTCGAGCATCGTGTTTTGGATCGCCGCACAATTGATACCCACTAAATTGCCATGCGTTCTTGTGCCTACGGCGTGAATGTACCTGGCCAGCACGTCCTTCCCTGTCCCCGTTTCGCCTGAGATAAGCACATTGGCTTTTTTCTGAGCTGCTTTCTGGGCCAGTTCGACGATTTCATTCATCCGGGGAGTGTGACCCACGATAAAATTGATGTTCTGATTTTGCGAGTCGCGCAAATGATCCAGTTCACGTTTCATGGCTACCAGGTCACTGGCGCGTTTAATGGATTTTTCCAAACGGTTGAAGTCCACCGGTTTGGTCATAAAATCCATGGCCCCACTTTTCATGATCTCCACCGCGGTATCGATATCGCCGTAACCGGTGATCACGATCACCGGCGGACGATAGGACATCGTCGCCATTTCGACCAGTAGGTTCGGGCCATAGCCATCGGGCAGTTGCATGTCCAGCAATACGATGTCACCCTCGCCTTTTTGCACGTGGTCCCTGGCTTCGCCAAAGGTGGCTGCTGTCAATGTGCCATAGCCTTTCGCCTTTAATAGGCCTTCCAGGTTAATGCGGGTGTTCTCTTCATCGTCGACGATCAAAACCGTAACACTCATTCAGAATCTCCATTTGCCGTCGGGAGACACACAATAAAGTTGGTTCCACCCGGAAAAGATTTTACATCGATGCTTCCCCTATGTGCGGTCACGATTTGCTTGGTGATCGCCAGGCCCAGACCAGTTCCTTTTTGGCTTGCCGACACAAAAGGTTCGAAAATACGTTCTTTCAGGTCGTCTGGAATGCCCGGACCGTTATCCGAAACTGTGATCTCCAGTATGGGCAATTCGGCCACTTTTGTATTCATTTCTGCATTGATCGCCAGCGTATCCCCACTCGTAGCCATGGCATCCACGGCATTCGAAATAAGATTGGTGAAGACGCGATCCAGCGCACGCGGGTCTCCCTTGATTTTATCAACATTTTTGCCGATGTGCAGGTGGGAAGAAATATTGGCATGAGCTAGCCTCGGATGCCAGCGGTCCAGTGTTCTTTGTAAAAATTGTCCGATGTCAATCGTTTCCAGGTGCAATTCGGTGGGACGTGAAAACGCCAGAAAAGATTCCATTAGGTGATTTAAGCGAGTGCAATCATTTTGAATACGGCCGATGACTTCCTGATTGGGGTCATCTGCAGCCAGCGTACTCCCCAGCAACTGGATCCCCAAAGCAATGTTGTTGATTGGATTGCGAATATCGTGAGCGAAAGCTGCCGTGTAATCTCCCAGCACTGCACGATGTTCCAGGTGTTCGGCCATTGCCTTGTTGTTCTCGTTCTCGCTGACGTCATTCAGGATGATCTCGATCCCGATCAGAGCCTCTTTGAGCATGACCGGGACGACCTGCACCAATGCCGGGAAGGGTTGCCCCTTGCGGCGGTTCAATGTGACTTTGCCGATATTATGCGTGACGACACCCTTGGCGGCTTCTTCCAATGCCGGCGAGAGACGGTCGGTTCCAATCAATACATTATCGTAATCCTGCCCCTGCACTTCCTGGCTGGTATAGCCGAGGATCCATTCTGCAGCCGGGTTGATGTGTTGGATCGTCAGGTCAGGACTGAGCAGGATCACCCCTTCATTGATATTGCTGAATGCTGCATCTAACAGGTTCACCATGTGGGCATAGGAACGGTTATCCTTTTGCAGGCTCTCCATCAACAAATAATGTTGCTGCACGGCCCTCACCTGAGAGGCAATGGTCGCCAACAACTTTTCGGTCACCGTCTCGGGGATTTCGACCTTTCCCCCGCAAACGATGAGCCCTGTGATAGCTTTCTCTTCACGCAACGGAGCCGAGGCGATATAGGTGAATCCGTTTAGCCGTCCAAATTTATGGATATCTGTCAACACCCGCATGCCGGGGTTCCAAATTAGCACATCTTCCAGACGAATCGAATCCACATAAGGCAGCGTCTCGGGGAAATCACTGCCAACTCCGGCAGCCGCCACCCGGTTGAACTGGGGGAAATCCGTATCGCCCTGGTAGATTGCGGTTCCTTGTGCTCCGCTGACTTGCTGAATGATCCCCGCCCCCCGGGTAAGTGCCTCCAAAAAAGTGTCACAATCCACCAAAGTGCTGAAACCGAGTAATTTTTCGATGGAGGAAACGTCTATCGGTTTTTCTTCGGCTGAAAGCTCCGCAGGGTCAGTAAACCTAACCCTCAACCAGTGCGTCGCCGCATCCAGATAATTAAAGCGGGCTTCCACCTTGCCGGCGGTCTGGTTTCTGCGGTTCACCTGCAGGGTGCGGTTATCGCCGGAAGCAATTTCACTGAGATTCAATTCGGGGAACAACAATTTAAGGGGTTTTTCAAGGATTTCATCGGTCGAATACCCCGAAAAACGGATGAATTTGCTATTGATAAAAACGACATTTCCTGATTCATGGTCGAGCAACACGCAGGGGTCATCATCCAGATTGACCAAAGCGCAGACTTCATTCAGGCCGGGATTTTTTGCCCGGTTGAATAGATTATCCGCCACATTCATCGGGAATGGCTTCATTGACGTTGAGCCACCGCTTTACGGAGATGAGCCGGCAAAATGCCTTCAATCGAGCGGTACTTTGCCACCGTGCGCCTGGCCACATCAAATCCGCGCTCAGAGAGAAGTTCTACCAGGTCCGAATCGCTCAGTGGGGCTTTTTCGCGATCGATGATTTCTTTTAAGACGGTACGCACATTCAAACTGCGGTCGAAAAACATTGAAAGCGGTACGATCTTTTTATTCGGGAGCTGCACGGCTTTATTGGCGACAGCCCTCGAAATGGTCGATTCGTGCACCTCAAGTTCCCTTGAAATTTGCGCTCGCGTCACCGGCATCAGGTATTTTTCACCATGTAGGATAAAATCCCGCTGAATGCTGGCGACGCGCGATAACAGGCGTTCCATGGTGTGATTGCGCTGCTGTATACATTTGACGAACAATGATGCCTTATCCAGATCGCCCTTGAGCTCCTCTTTGGAAGCACTTTCTGCCTGTTGAACTGCCTGTTTGAAGAGCGGATTGACCTGCAACGTGCCACTGATGGGCATGATGATCTCCACGACCAAGGGATTATCCGGGTTTTCATTGAGAAAGTTGATGATGATGTCCGGCCGGTGATACACTTCGGTCGTGTCCGTACCGGGTTGGCGTACGTCCCCCCAGTGAGACCTGCCCGGGAAGGGATTCAAATTCTCACTGATGAATTGAGCTGCCACAGACACCTGTTTTTGCCCTGCATCGAATTTATGTGCAATCTCGATATACTGGTGATGGCTTAACAGGTCCATGCATTCGCTGACGATGCGCAGTGCCAGAGGCGGAACTGACCCAACTTCAGCCAGTACTTCCAGTTGAACGATGAGAGCTTCGCGCGTATCCAACGACCCCACTCCGACCGGGTCGGCACGCTGGATCAATTGCTGTACCTTGCGCACATTTTCCAGCGGAACATGACAATATTGGGCAATATCCAGTAAAGTGGTAGTCAAGAACCCATCTTCATCGAGGTGGGTCAACATAAAAGCGGCCAGGCTGCGTTCTGCTGGCAGAAGGTCAGGTGCAATTTGTCTGAGCACATAGGTCGGCAATTCAGTCTCGACCGGTGCATAGGGTTCTTCTTCGTTTTCGGTATCGATATAATCTTTTTTGGGGATAAATTCGTCCCGCGGTGAGAGAAATACAACCGGCTCTTCGGACAACGCATTGGACGGTAAACTGCAAACCGGGCATGCGCCGTGTTCCGTGAGCAAACGGTGACAGGTCGGACAACGGCGCTCTTCGACCACTTCGAGTGCCGGATTGGAAGCCAGCTCAGATTCGATTTTCTGGCCCAATTCCTCCGCAGTTAACGTCAACAGCGCCATCGTCTGAGCGAGATGTGCTGTGGTCATTGGGCGGTTGGTCTGATAGGGGATCTGGAACATAACTGCCTCGGTTTCTAAAAAGAGTATAGCGTATTTTGATACATGGTGCAAGTTCTATGCCACGGTTTTTCTTCACAATGGTAAAATACAACCGGATAAGTCAGGAGAACAAAATTGGAAAAATTGACCATTATTGGCGGCGGTTTGGCAGGGAGTGAGGCGGCCTGGCAGGCGGCTCAGCGGGGAATTCAGGTGACCCTTTACGAAATGCGCCCCCGGAGGACGACCGGAGCCCATCTCACTGACCAACTGGGTGAATTGATTTGTTCGAATTCGCTGGGATCCAACCAGCCGGATCGTGCCTCAGGGGTGCTCAAAGAGGAATTACGCCTCTTACACTCGCTGATCCTGGAATGCGCCGAAGCGTCTACCATCCCCGCAGGTGGCGCACTGGCCGTCGATCGCGACGCTTTTGCTTCAAAAATTACCCAAAAAATAATTGCCCATCCCAATATCAACTTGATTCGTCAGGAATGTACTGCGATCCCGGCGGAACCTGCCATTATTGCCTCCGGTCCGCTCACTTCACCTGCACTCTCCCAGGCCATCGCCGCGTTGACAGGGCAGGAATCCCTGTTCTTTTTCGATGCCATCGCCCCGATCGTCAGCCTGGATTCGATCGACCTTTCCGTGGCTTTTCGGGCTTCACGTTATGAGTTTGCCGACGAGCCCGAGGCCGGGGATTACATCAACTGCCCTTTTGACGAAGCTCAATTCGATACCTTTGTTAACGAACTCGTTCACGCCGAGAGGATCCATCTGGAAAGCTTCGAAGGCCTCACGACGCAGGAAAAGAATGCCGGCCATAAGTTGTTCTTCGAAGGCTGCCTGCCGGTGGAAGTATTGGCCGATCGCAATCCTCAAAGTTTAGCTTTTGGGCCGATGCGTCCGGTGGGATTGCGCGACCCGCACACCGGCAGGCGTCCCCACTCAGTCCTCCAACTCAGGCAGGATAATCTGGCCAACACCCTGTACAACCTGGTCGGTTTTCAAACCAACCTGACCTTTGGAGAACAAAAACGTGTCTTCCATCTCATTCCGGGATTGGAGCACGCCGAATTCGTGCGCTACGGCCAAATGCACCGCAATACTTTCCTCTTTTCACCCACCCTGCTGGATGAAACCCTGCAGTTCAAAACCCGTCCTGACCTCTTCTTTGCCGGACAGATCGTCGGCGTGGAGGGATACATTGGTAACGTCGCCACCGGATTGGTGGCCGGCATCAATGCCGCTAACTACCTGCACGGGGAACCTTTGTTCACCTTTCCGCAGGAAACGATGACCGGAGCCCTTCTTCATTACATTACCCACGCCAGCCCGGCTGATTTTCAACCCATGAAAGCCAATTTCGGTATTTTGCCCAAATTAAGCCGCATACCGCGGTCAAAAAAGGAACGCGCGCTGCTTTATGCCGGGCGTGCTCTGGCTGCTATGAGAGCGCTCCCAGCTCTGGGTGACAAATAATGAAAAAACTCAGCTTGCTTTTGATCCCCCTCCTCCTGGCAATCTGCGGCCTTTCCTCCTGTCAGGCTCAAACCCAGACTCCCGCAATGAGTCAGGAATTCGATGCACAACGTGCCTATCAGGACGTGGCCAACCAGATGCAGTTCGGGCCGCGCGTACCCTCCAGCCCAGCACATCAGGCCGCAGTGGGTTACATCCACGACGAATTGCAGAAAGCCGGCTGGCAGGTCGAAATTCAAAAATCGACAGTGGAAGGCCATCCTGTCGAAAATATCCTCGCCAAACGTAGTGACACCAATTCTCCTATAATCCTGGGTGCCCACTATGATTCGCGCATGCTTGCCGATCAAGACCCGAATCCAGCGTTACGCATCCAGCCCGTCCCCGGCGCGGATGACGGCGCCTCCGGCGTGGCCGTCTTGCTCGAAATTGCCCGCGTTTTGCCTTCCGATGAGAAGGGTGTCTGGCTGGTCTTCTTCGATAGTGAAGACCAAGGCGAAATCGACGGTTGGGACTGGTTATTGGGTTCGACCGCCTTTGCCGACAGTTTGAAAGTCACTCCAAAAGCCGTGGTCGTCATCGACATGATCGGTGATGCCGATTTGAACATTTACCGCGAGATTTCCTCCACCAAGGCCCTCACTGACCAGATCTGGCAAACAGCTGCTGACCTGGGTTATGCCGGTCAATTTATCGATCAGGAAAAATACTCGATGCTGGATGACCAGACCTCCTTCCTCAATAAAGGCCTCCCTGCCGTGGATATCATCGATTTCGATTATCCTTACTGGCATACCACTTCCGATACACTCGATAAAATCTCGGCGGATAGCCTGGAGATCGTGGGCAAGACGTTGTTGGCCTGGCTGGCAAAAGGAGCATAGTTGGCAAAAACCCTTTCCTGGCGTAAACTTGAATGAATCACTTCAATTAAGGATTCCAACCTTCATGACCACTTTCAACACCCATTTCCCCCCCGCTGACCGCATCGCTTCTTTCAAGCCTTACTTTTTTGCCTCCCTCAATAAAAAGTTGACGGATCTGAAGGCAAAGGGAGTGGATGTCATCCGCATCGATATGGGTTCGCCCGATCTGCCCCCCGCGGATTTCATTACCGAAAGCCTGGTCGAATCCGCCCGCCGCTCGGATACACATGGCTATACGCCAAATGGTGGTACGCCTGCCTATCGCCAAGCTATCGCTGAGTATTACATGGAGCGCTTCGAAGTCTTGCTCAATCCGCAAAAAGAAGTGATCGGTTTGATCGGTTCCAAGGAAGGCCTTTTCAATTTGAGTCAGGTCATGCTCAACCCCGGTGACGTTTCTCTCGTGCCAGACCCGGGTTACCCGGTGTACAGTGCGGGCGGCATCATTGCCGGAGCCAGGATCGTTTCTCTTCCGCTGCTCAAGGAGAATGGCTTTTTGCCCGACCTGAAGGCGATATCCGCAGCTGACTTGTCCAAAGCTAAAATCCTGTGGTTGAACTATCCCAACAACCCAACCGGTGCGATTGCCCCGATGAGTTTCTTCGAAGAAGCCGTTTTATTTGCCAAAGAGCATCATCTCTTGATTGCGCATGATGCTCCCTATACCGACATCTGTTTTGACCACTATCATGCTCCCAGCCTGATGCAAGTCCCCGGCGCGAAAGAAGTCGCCGTCGAATTTAATTCCCTTTCGAAGACGTATAATATGGCCGGTTGGCGTCTGGGCATGGCTGTAGGGAATGCAGAGGTCATCGAGTATCTTTCCATTTATAAAAGCCAGGTGGATACTTCGAATTTTGCCCCGGTCTTTGCGGCAGGAGTCAAAGCCCTGACCTCCGACCAGGACTGGTTGGCCGAACGCAACGAACTCTATCAGAAACGTCGCGATATCGTGGTCGCTGGCCTGCGCAAAGCCGGCTTCACTCTGGAATCCCCGAGGGCAGCCATTTATGTCTGGGCGCACCTCCCCGCCGGGCAGAACGATTCGACCGCTTTTTGTGACCGATTATTGGAAGAAACCGGCGTCAGCACCACTCCCGGCATCGTCTATGGCCAGCATGGCGAAGGATATATACGCATTTCGATGGGTACCTCAACGGAACGTATCGAAGAAGCCATGCAGCGTATCATTCACTGGATAAAATAATCACATGTCCCCAAAATCGACTTATCCCACCCGCCCACCCAAAGAACGTGCTTTTTTGGTTGGCGTGGAGTTGCATCAATCCCCCTCTCCTGTCAGTCTGGAAGACTCTCTCGCGGAATTGGCCCGCTTATCCGAGACTGCCGGTCTCGATGTCGTAGGCGAATTGACCCAGAATCTTGAAACCGCCAATCCGGTCACCTACATCGGCTCCGGAAAGGTGGAGGAATTATTCAGCCTGGTCGAAGAGAATCTGGCTGACGTCATCATTTTTGATAACGAACTCTCTCCCCGCCACCAACGTGAACTGGAAAAACGCCTGGGCGCCAACGTGCGCGTTTTGGACCGAACTGCCCTGATCCTGGATATCTTTGCCCAACATGCCACCACTCGTGAAGGCATCCTGCAGGTGGAGTTGGCGCAGAATGAATATCGGCTACCCCGCCTGACCCGCGCCTGGACTCACCTGGAACGCCAGACGGGTGGTGGTGGCGGTTCGGCCGGGTCGGTCGGCGGAGTGGGGCTGCGCGGCCCTGGTGAAACCCAACTTGAGATGGACCGCCGCGAAATCCGTAAGCGCATCTCTTTTCTCAAAGATGAACTGGAAAAAGTACGTGCCCACCGCCAGCGCTACCGGCAGCAGCGGAAGCGCGCCCGTGTTCCTCTCATTTCACTTGTCGGCTATACCAATGCCGGCAAATCCACATTGCTCAACCAGCTCACTCGCTCGGATGTCTATGTCGCCGATAAACTCTTCGCTACCCTCGACCCCACGACTCGACGGGTCGAACTCCCCGGCGGTTATAATGCCCTGATCACCGATACGGTTGGATTCATCCAGAAGCTCCCCACCCAACTGGTGGCTGCTTTTCAGGCCACCCTCGAGGAAATTGCCGAAGCCGATCTCTTGATCCACGTCGTGGATGTCACCCATCCCAACGCTCAGGCTCAGGCGAATTCGGTGACCGAAACGCTCAAAGAGATCCACGCCGATCACATTCCCACCATCATTGCCCTCAATAAGATCGACGAACTTCCCGATCCGCAATTCGCCCTGGAAGCGGTCAATGAATTCCCGAAAGCAGTCGCAATTTCCGCCCTCAACGGGGTTGGCTTCGACGAACTGATGGCCCTCATCGAAACCGAGCTGTTCGAGAATTACACAAAAATCTCGGTGCAGATTCCCTATACCGAAGGGCAGCTCATCAGCCTCTTCCACGAACAGGGTCAGGTGGAACATATCGAGCACACCCGCAAAGGCGTCTTCATTCAGGGATTGATCCCCGGTCGCCTGTTGGCACGCTACAACGGCTTTCAGTCCGCTGCCCCTACTGATAGATTGACAGATGCTGATTTATTGGACTTTACAGAGACAATCGAAGATTAGTCAGGCGAGTGACCCCATTTGCAGATTAATTAAAACCAAGAAGCTTCGCCAATTTAGGGAAGCTTCTGATTCATTCTGAATGATTGCATGAACCTGTGCAGAGAGATGAACCGTCCACGCAAATGAGCCTGGACGGGGAAAAAGTAATTTACTTCTTCTTGGTTTCTTTCTCAACACTGATGACTTCACGACCCTGATAATGTCCGCAATTGGGGCAAACCGTATGGGGCAAGCGCATCTCACCGCAATTACTGCATTGGACTAAACTTACTGGCGTCAATGCATCCTGTGAACGACGGCGGTCTCGGCGTCCTTTTGAAAGTTTCCGTTTAGGAAGAGGTGGCATTCTTACACTCCTGTAAAAGTTTCCTTTGCCTGTCATTAGCTAGACAAGCCGATACATTATACTTTCCCCCCTTCTGACCTGTCAAGCAATTGATCGGGTTATTCTTCATTTCTTTAATTTAATCGTAAATATTTGATGTACAATTTCCTTATGGAAATTAACTTTGCGGTAGCCAAGATCAACAAATATGCAGTCTCTGAGAGCGGAGACACGCTTGAAATCGTCGAACGCCCCAATGGCGGCATCTCGGTCGTGCTCGCAGACGGGCAGACTTCCGGCAGAGGCGCCAAATCCATCTCCACCCTGGTGGTTCGCAAGGTCATCACTTTGTTGGCTGAAGGCGTCAGAGATGGTGCTGCGGCTCGGGCTGCCTCGGATGCGTTATTCACCGAAAAGAATGGCAAAGTCACTGCCTGCCTGAATATACTTTCCGTTGATCTGCAAACCAGCACGGTCGTCATCTCATGCAACAACCCCACTCCGATCTTCATCGCCCGTGATGACAGGGTGGAATGCATCGCCAGTGACAGCCAGGCCATTGGCACTTCGCGCAATATCAAACCGATCATTACCGAGTTCCCCCTGGAAAGCGGTATTACCGTGGTCATTTACACGGATGGGATTCAAAATGCCGGCGACCGCGTCGGAGAACCATTCGATCTGTGTACGCTGCTGACCGCCTTATTGGAAGAAGAAGAACCCACGGCTCAAGAGATCGCGGATACGGTCCTCAATCAGGCCATCCGCCTGGACCAAAACCGTCCCAATGACGATATGTCCGTCGTTGTCATGCGCGCCATTGCCGAAGAATCCAATCAAATTCGCCGCATGACCGTTCGCCTGCCTGTACCTCCCGTTTTGTGAAGGTCTGCAAAGGATCCAGTCAAAAAACCCAAACCTGATTCACACGTTCTTCAACCCCAAAATAGACGCCCCATTATCGGCATCGTCGGCGTCTGCGCTTCCGGGAAATCTTCTCTCAGCAGGCACCTGATCGCCCTCGGCATCGACTGTCATCACATCGCCCAGGAACATTCCTATGTGCCGGATATGTGGCTGAGGATCACCCATCCGGACTTCCTGATCTATCTGCAAGTTTCCTACACTAATACCCTGCACCGCCGTAACCTGAACTGGACTGAAGGGGAATATCAGGAGCAGCTTTATCGCCTGCGCCACGCACACGAAAACGCCGACCTGATCGTCAAGACGGATGCTCTAACCGAAGATCAGGTCGTACGTTGCGTCATCGAGGCCCTGCAAACTCACGGACTTTACCTGCAATCCTCAACCAAGTAATTGGTCCTTCGTTGAAAATTCCTGAACATCCCCCGTTAAACAAAAATACAGAAGAACGATTTCTTCCGTATCTCTATACTATTATGATACCCGTTTTAGGTCGGAAATACAAGAATTGTAATCCCCTGGCTTAAATGCTATAGTGCTCGGGTGTTTCAAATGGACAACTTCATTGGTAACCATCGATGGTCGTATTTCCTATGAAGTTACCCATAAACCTGCCGATCCGGAGGATCTACCAAAATGGCCGAAGAAAATACAGGCAACGAACTGATTCCCGAAACAAAGCAAGCTGCAGTGGAAAAAGCATTACATGAAGCATTTGGCGTGAATGAATACGAAGGGATTCACCTTTTGACTGGCGGTCTTAGTTCTGCCCTGGCCTTTAAGATTGTTGTGAAAAATAATCCCTACCTCTTGAAAATCTTGCGTACACAGGTGATTAGCGATCCCGCACACGAATTCGCCTGCCAGCAAACCGCCGCTGAGGCCGGAATTGCCCCGCGGATCTGGTACGCCAATGTGGAAGACAGAGTTTTGATCACCGATTTCGTGGAAGCCAGACCTTTGCCGGAGGATATGATCCCTCTAATCGTTCTTACCCTGCGCACGCTTCATTCACTTCCTCCATTTCCGCTTCCAAAGATGGGGAGTTACTTTGACGCAATTGATGGATTCGTTCGCCGCTTTCAAGCAGCCACGCTCCTGCCGGACAGCGCGACCGAAGAAGTGTTTCGCCGCTATGCCGATGTGCAAAAAATCTATCCGCGAAATATTGATCTTGTTGCCAGCCATAACGACCTGAAACCGCAAAATATGCTCTATGATGGAAATCGTATTTTGTTGGTCGACTGGGAAGCAGCCTTCCTGAATGATCGCTATGTCGATTTGGCCGTCGTGGCGAATTTCTTTGTCAAAGACGAAATTCAGGAAGAGGCCTACCTGAAGGCTTACTTCGGCGAGCCTAGCGGCGATTATCGGCGTGCACGTTTTTATCTGATGCGTCAGGCTGTTTCCTTGTTTTATGTAACCTTATTACTGCTGGAGGCTTCCCGGGCGGGTCTGACCATCGATACCGATATGACCACGCCGGATTTCAGAGAATTTCATCAAGACCTGATAGCAGACAGGATAGACATGACAAACGCCGGGGCCAAGGCACAGTATGGGATGACCCATCTCCGTGAGGCATTGCGGAACATGCGTACCCAGCGTTTCCAAGAAGCTTTGTCCACAGTCGCCAATTTTCACTCAAGCAATTCGAAATCGTAAATAGAACGGCTGGATCCTTCTGGTGAAATATTTCCCTTTATCATCAGGTTAATAAGTGGATTTTCCACAAACCCGGTAGATTAGCGTTAGAATTCAGGAGCACGGAAATCCATACAAGGAGATACCTATGCGCAAGGAAGTAGTGCTGATTACGGGGGCAAATGGTGAGATCGGTCATGGCTTGATTGCCCATTTAGGCGAAAAAAAGAATATCAGTATCGTGGCTATGGATGTCGCTCCGCTGGATGAACGTCTGCGCCATAGCTGCGAGAATTTCATCCAGGGTGACATCCTGGATACCATGCTGCTGGGCAGATTGGTGGCTGAATTCGAGATTCGCACCATCTTTCACCTGGCTTCCATCCTTTCCACCAAAGCCGAATACAATCCCGAAACAGCGCATCGGGTGAACGTCGAAGGCACCCTCAATTTATTGCGCCTGGCGGTCGAACAATCCTCCTGGCAGGGTCGGCCGGTGAAATTCATCTACCCCAGCTCGATCGCGGCTTATGGTATGCCGAGCTTGGAGGTAAAAGCTAAAGCCGGGAAGGTCAAAGAGGATCAATGGTTGAAACCTATCACCATGTACGGCTGCAATAAACTCTATTGCGAACAACTGGGTCGCTACTATACCTATCACTATCGCCAGTTGGCCGCTGATCACGGTCACATGAACGTGGATTTTCGCTGCCTGCGCTTCCCGGGCTTGATTTCGTCGGTTACTGTTCCCACTGGCGGCACCAGTGATTACGGTCCCGAGATGTTACATCATGCCGCCCAGGGAGAACCCTATGCCTGTTTCGTATGCGAAGATACACGCCTACCGTTCATGACCATGCCGGATGCCGTCAAGTCCATGCTCATGTTGGAATCCACTCCGCACGAACGCCTGACGCAACTCGTCTACAACGTCACCAGTTTCAGCCCCACCGCCATGGACTTTTACAAGCGTATCAAGAAAGCCTTTCCTGACGCGAATGTCACCTTTGAACCACATTCTGCCCGCCAGGCGATCGTGGATACCTGGCCCGCCGATGTGGATGATTCCGCCGCCAGCAAAGATTGGGGCTGGAATCCGGATTATGACGAAGAACGGGCTTTCAATGAATATCTCATCCCTTCCATCAAAGCACGTTACGCCAATGAGGCCCACCAGAATGAATAAGATTTTCATCACCCGCAAATTTTTCCCCCAGGCCGTGGAGCGTCTCTCCTCCATCGCAGAAGTGGAATCCTGGTCCGAAGAACTTCCGCCTTCACTCGACGTTCTGATCGAGAAAGCCGGCCAGGTCGACGGCCTGTTGACCATGCTCTCTGACCCGATCACTGCGGATGTGATCCGCGCCGGGGACCAAAATCACCTGAAGGTCATCAGCCAGATGTCGGTGGGCTACGATAATATCGCTCTCGCTGAGGCGACGGCAGCCGGCATCCCGGTGGGTAACACTCCCGGCGTTCTTACCGAAACAACCGCGGATTTGGCCTGGGCCCTATTGATGGCTGCTGCCCGCCGTGTCGTCGAGGGGAATAACGAGGTTCATCAGGGCATCTGGCGCGCCTGGGGGCCGGAGGTGTTATGCGGCACGGAAGTTCATGGGGCCACGCTGGGCATCATCGGTTTTGGCCGCATTGGCCAGGCCGTCGCCGCCCGCGCGCGCGGATTCGCGATGCAAGTCCTCTACACCCAGCACCACCGCGACTTGGACGCCGAAAAACGAACCGGTGCCGAATTTGTGACTCTGGATACATTGCTCGCGCAGTCTGATTTTGTCACCCTGCACGCCTACCTCTCTCCTGAGACGAAAGGTCTGCTTGGCGAAGCTCAGTTCGCCCGCATGAAACCCGGCGCGATCCTCATCAACACCGCCCGCGGTGCCATGATTGACCAGGATGCACTTTACCGCAACTTGAAATCCGAGAAACTTGCTGCCGCCGCTCTGGATGTCTACGATCCGGAACCGATCCCCCGGGATTCTCCTTTGTTGGCTCTGCCTCAGGTAGTCATCACCCCACACATCGGTTCAGCTTCCCGGCAGACGCGACAGCGCATGGCGTCGATGACCATCGACAACCTCGAAGCCGGCTTGACCGGCAAGCCCCTGCCCAACTGCGCCAATCCCGCAGCCTATGGCAATCGAAAATAGAAGGTCAGATCATTGACGTTGGTGCCGGTTGGCCCCGTTTGGATCAGGCCGCCCACGCGCTCGAAGAAAGTATAAGCATCATTATTTTGCAGGAATTGATCCGGGTCCAGGCCTAACCTCTGGGCCCTTTTCATTGTGTCAGCCGTGACGATGGCTCCCGCTGCATCGGTTGGGCCGTCTTCTCCATCTGTCGCTAGGGTGAGCAGCACGCCCTTTTCATCAGCGGATAATCGTCTCACGCCTGCCAGAGCCAGTTCCAGATTACGTCCCCCTTTTCCTTTTCCGTGTACGATGACGGTGGTCTCTCCGCCGGCGACTGCCATGAACGGGTCGGTATTCTCCGCAGCCAGCTTCACGCATCGATCCAGGAACCATCCGGCTACCTCGTTGGCCTCACCGACCATGCCTCTGGAAACACAAACTCCACGCAGTCCCTGATTAGTTGCTTCCGCCAGGGCAGCATCTACTGAGAGAGAATTGCTGCCGATGATATGGTTATGCACGTTCCCGAGCAGTTCATTGCCGGGTTTGACTGTTTCCGCGGCTTTTCCACTGACTCCAGCGCGGAAATGCGCCAACACCGCTTTTGGTAGTTTTTCATTCAATTGATATTTTTCCAGGGTTTCCAGTACCTGCGCATAGGTCGTCGGGTCTGCCACCGTGGGGCCCGAAGCGATCACACTGCTATCGTCCCCGATCACGTCTGAGAGCAGCAGCGCTTCCACTTTTCCCGGGGAAACTGCGCGCAGCAGCCCACCTCCTTTTAGCTGTTCCAGGTGTTTGCGCACGGCGTTCATTTCATTGATGGTTGCTCCACTAAGCAGAAGCAACTGGTTGGCCTGCTGCAGATCATCGAGGCTGATCCCTTCGACTGGGGAAACGACCAGCGCCGAGGCTCCGCCAGAGATCATCACCAGCACCAGGTCGTTCGCGCTGAGCCCGCCCACGCATGCGCGGATGGCTTTGCCGGCGCGCATACTCCGTTCATCCGGCAGCGGGTGCGACCCCCGGATTAACTGTATATTCTTCCAGTCCGGAAGCGGTTCAGGGAATGCTTTGCAAACGCAGATTCCACGTTGGAGTTGCTTCCCGATTTGATCGACGGCAGCCTGGGCCATGGCTACGCTGGCTTTGCCCATTGCAACCAGCATAACCCTTTTGGTTGAATTGTAGGGCGTTCCCCCTATACAGACACCTGCATTTGAAAGTAAAATATGTTGTTTCACTAAATTGTACGGATCAGCACTCTCCAAAGCTCGGGCAAGGATCACCTCGATCGACCCCGGATCGACCTGCAAAGCTTGTCTTTGAAAGAAAGAGCCGTTTTTTATTGTCATTTTTATGCAGAAAAGCCACTGAATCGAGTACTCTGATACGCCAGAAAATGCGTAAAATGAATATATGCGGTAATTTTGTAAAAGTGATGTTGGAACACTGAGACATTATAAACATTTTTTTGTTGCCATTACTCATCAATTCTATGTTTCCTTAGGAGGAAAACTCGTGGATAAGAAAGCTCTCAATGGTCTTTTTCGACCAAAATCTGTTGCTGTGATCGGTGCCTCGAACACCCCCGGAAAGATCGGTTTCTCAGTCGTCGATAACCTCATTAGAGACGGGTACAAGGGAAAGATCTTCCCCATCAATCCCACCTCGCCTGAAATTCTTGGCCTGAAAGCCTATCCGTCCGTTTCGGATGTTCCTGAAGCGATCGACGCCGCGATCGTGACCGTTCCCGCCAAGATCGTCCCGGCTATGGCCGAGGAATGCGGCAAGAAGGGCGTCAAAGGCTTGATCGTCATTACCTCCGGCTTCAGTGAATCGGGTCGAAAAGACCTTGAAGACGAAGTCGTTGCCACCGGCAAGAAATACGGCATGCGCATCCTGGGCCCGAACATCGTGGGTACCCTCTCCAACTCGGATAAATTCAACGGCTCTTTCGCTCCCTGCTTGCCCCTGGCCGGTAAGGCTTCATTGATCTCTCAGAGCGGCGCGCTCCTGATCGCCTTGGACGCTGCCACCTACACACGCAAAGTCGGTTTCGATAAACTGATCTCCATCGGCAACATGAGCGACGTCGATTTTGCCGACGTCATCGAATGGCTTGATGACGACGAAGATACCTCCTGCATCTCTCTGTATATTGAAGGTCTCAAAAATGGCCGCCGCTTCATCGAAGTGGCCCAGAAATCCAAAAAACCCATCATCGTCCTCAAATCCGGCGTTTCTGCTCACGGAGCTGCCGCGGCTGCTTCTCACACCGGTTCGCTGGCTGGTGCTGCCAAAGTCTATGGCGCGGCTTTCCGCCAGGCAGGTGTAATCCAGGCCGCTGATCTGAACGACCTCTTCAACCGCACCCAGGCCTTCTCGGAGCAGCCAGCCATGAAAGGGGATAACCTGCTCATCCTCACCAATGGTGGCGGCGTCGGTGTTCTCGCCACGGATTCCGCGGAACGCTATGGCCTTCCCCTGAAATTCGCCCCCGAGGACGTTCAGACCGAGCTCAAGAAGCACATGCCCGAATTCGGCTCCGCCAAGAACCCCGTCGATCTGACCGGTATGGCTGGCAACGAATGGTATTATGACTCGGTCAAATATGCCTTTGGTCACAAATGGACGGATGGTCTGGTGGTCCTGTATTGCGAAACCGCCGTCACCAACCCGATGGAAATCGCCCAGAGCATCCAGAAAGCCATCGTCGATGCCAATATCAAGAATAAACCTGTGACCGTGTCCTTCGTCGGCGGCGAACGCTCCGATGCAGCCATGAGCTGGTTGGTCGAGCACGGCATTCCTGCTTACGGTGCCCCTGACCTGGCCGTGGACGCCATCGCTGCTTTGCACGAATACACAGTCCTGCACGCCAAGAAACACACCTTCGATTTCACTTCCGATGCCAAAGCCCGCAAGGCTTCCCTCGAGATCATTGCTTCTGCGCGCAAGGACGGCCGCGATTCTCTCACCGAGATCGAAGCCAAAAAAGTCTTCAAAGCCTATGGATTGTCGGTCACCGATACCCAGTTAGCCAAGAGTGAAGACGAAGCCGTCGCCCTCGCCAAGAAGGTCGGCTTCCCCATCGTCATGAAGATTGTTTCTCCCGACATCCTGCACAAATCGGATGCAGGTGGCGTCAAGGTCAACATCAAGGATGAGGCTGGCGTGCACGCCGCTTTCATCACTATCATGGCCAACGCCAAAGCCTACAAAGCCAGCGCCAACATCCACGGTATCGCCATTCAGGAAATGGCCCCCATGGGCACCGAAGTCATCATGGGCTCCGTCAATGATGCCACCTTCGGCCCGACCATGATGTTCGGACTGGGCGGTATCTTCGTAGAAGTGCTCAAGGACGTCACCTTCCGTGTTGCCCCCATCGCTGAAGATCAGGCCGTCGAGATGATCGGCGAGATTCGCGGCGCTCCCATCCTGGCCGGCGCCCGCGGAGAAGCTCCCCGCGACCGCAAAGCCCTGGCCGAGACCATTTGCAAGTACTCCACCATGATCCTCGACCTGCAGGACGAGATCTCTGAAACAGACGCCAACCCCGTCCTTGTTTATGAAGACGGCAAGGGTCTCAAAGTGGTCGACGCCCGCATGATCCTCAAGAAGAAATAACCCGTTTTTAACATCGTAGGGGCGTTGCGACGCAACGCCCCTTTTTATTACCCATTTTTCCTTTCAATTTATCCAATCATCTTTATTCTTCGCACGTATTCTTTGACTGCAGAGCGCATGAACTCTGCCAACCGCGGATCGAGCCTCTCTAAATTCGTCTTGAAACGCGGATTGAATAGTTCTTGTAGGAACGCATGGCTATACGCCCCACTCCAGATTATCCATTCACCCTTACTGTGCGCACATATTCTTTGACCGCGGATCGCATGAACTCAGCCAGTCGCGGATCGAGCCTGTCGAAATTCGCCTTGAAGCGCGGATCTTCGTTATAGAGGTCCGCCAGCCCCAGCAATTGCTCGGCATTCGGCGTCCAGAAAGCATTCATGTGCCGCCGCCACCGTTCCACGATTGCCTGCACCTGCGCGGACTGGATACCCGCCGGTATCGCTGCCAGTAAATCCGCGTAGATCTGGTTGCCCTCGTCGTTGATGCGTTCCTTCTCGGCCGCAGAATAGTTCTTCCATTTCCGGTTGCTGGCTTTCACCACTTCCGGATCGTAGGTTTGCATGGCTTCCTTCTCATACTCGGCCTGCTGCTCATCGGAGAGTCCGTCGAATAATTGTTTGTCGCTCATTTTTTTTACTCCTTGTAGATACAACATCGTTTCGTCTACGGTCTGCCCCAGCGCCTTGAGCGTCGCGATCTGCTGCATGAGCGCCTTGCGATGCCCTGCCAGCGCCTCCTGCGCGTCGAAATCCGGACGCTCCATCATCGCCTTGATCGTTTCCAACGGCACGTCCATCTTGCGGAATAGCAGCACTTGCTGCAGGCGCAACACAGCCTCCTCCCCGTAATAGCGATAGCCGTTATCGCCCACTCGGGACGGCTTGAGCAGGCCGATCTCGTCGTAGTAATGCAGCGTGCGCGGTGTCACACCCGCCAACTTTGCCAGTACTGTGACTGTATACATGCCAATAGTATAGACTATTACGTTACGTTAATGTCAAGGGGCGAGAACAATTTTTTGCTGCTAGCCAGACGTTTTTCTGGCTAAGAAATCCCACCTTTAACAGAATAATCTTCAACCCTTTCGTGTCGTACCATTAATATATACTCTGAAAGCATTTTTTCTTTTCAGGTTTTTTTTGTTTGTCTTACTTCTTTAGCTCAAATTGGGTTCATTAGCGGATAAAGTATTTATTTTTCTGCTTGGAGTTTCTGCCAGCTCCCCACCCACGGAGTGCCGATGCGGTTGTGTTCCGGCACCGTGATCGTCCCCAGCTTCTGCGCCACTTTCGCCGAGGTCATGGCAACGGTCGCCCAATCGTCCTTGAATAGCGCTGCTTTCAGCGTCGCACTCATGGACCCGCTCCACTCCCAGTCCAGGCGGAACTTGTCGGCCTTGACCCAGTATCCGCGCTTCTCCCAGGCCCCCACCGAGGCTTCAATGGTGGCGTAGACCTCCGCCAGCGAGAGGGCCACATAGGCCGCTAGGTCGCGGGTCAGATCGTCTGTGGATTGTTGTTTCATCAGATTACGAAGTGCTAAAACGATTCCCCGTGTTAAGGTGCTGCGTCCCTTGCCAGCGCTGTCTGGATTGTATACCCGGCTCAATTTCAGCCTCCTGATAGAAAAATAGCCAGCCGCGGCTGGTGGGGTAATTATAGTCGAAAATCAAATCAAACCGGATTACATTATTTGGATCAAATGGTGCCGTTAGATTTTTCCCCATTTACCCAGGTCCATTGATACAATGATTAATTAACAAAGTTGGGTTACCAGTAAAAATTGCCAATTAATTGCATAAGGATGGTTTGTGTCCCGGCCAGAGTGATCCTATAGCTGAAAAACTTGCGGTCAGTATCAATAAATAG
>Ga0182027_10000441_pt1 | contig 72467 bp, 60 predicted proteins | sample 712E1DmetaG_FD_121300 | JGI IMG/M metagenome (GOLD analysis project Ga0182027, IMG submission 121300) | Permafrost microbial communities from Stordalen Mire, Sweden - 712E1D metaG (Illumina Assembly) | ecosystem: Environmental > Terrestrial > Soil > Wetlands > Permafrost | place: Sweden...
GGTAGTTGTCACAGTGATCTGGAGCTGGGTGGCGCTGAGATACGTGGTGGCGACCGGCGAGCTGTTCCATTGAACAGACGAAGGGGAAGTCCCGGTGACAAAGTTGCTGCCGTTGACGGTCAGAGTAAATTGCGCCGAGCCGACCTGGGCACCGGACGGGTTCAGGCTGGCGATGGCGGGGACGGGAATGGGGGTGACGGTAAAGTTGACGGGACTGGAGGTGCCGCCGCCGGTGGAGGTGTCCTGGACGGTGATGGCATAGGAGCTGGCTTTACCCAGGGCGACATTAGCGGCCGGGACCGAGGCTGTGAGCTGGGTGGAGCTGTTATAGGTAGTGGCCAAAGCTGAGCCGGCCCATTGGACGACATCCACCCCTCCGGAAACGTAGTTGGTCCCGGTGACGGTGAGTGTGAAGGCGCCATTATTTTCCTGCACCGAACTGGGGTTCAGGCTGCCGATCGTGGGTGCGGGCTTGCTGGTGACAGCAAAATTAACGGAATTGGAGGGCGTAGCCCCGTTGTTGACCACGACCGCGATATACGCCGCGGCATTCCCGAGCATGGCGGTCGTGACGGTGATCTGGAGCTGGGTGTCGCTGAGATAAGTGGTGGCGACCGGCGAGCTGTTCCATTGAACTATCGAATGGGTAATCGAGTTGGTAAAGTTGGTGCCGTTGACAGTCAGAGTAAATTGCGCCGCGCCGACCTGGGCGCCGGGCGGGTTCAGGCTGGTGATGGTCGGAGGTCCTATAATGGTCACGCTGATGGGCAGGGCGCTACTTGTGTTTGCTGGCACTGCGTTATCTTTTGCTACAACATTGACATTATAGGTGGCGGGAGCCAGAATCCCGCTCGCGGGCATAGTGGCTAGCCCGGTTACCGAACAACTGCTCCCACCCCCTGGACACGAAGCGTTTGTGGCATTCAGACTGTATCCACTGGGCCAAGTAAGAGTAATCCCCTGAACACCCGACGTCGCATCTGTTGCCGTAACGTTGAGAGTTTGTCCGGGTAAGCAATAGAAGTTTGTACCACCGCTGCTCGCGCAAGTTCCTGCGCTAACGCCGAGATTAGTCGGAGGGTTATTATCGATCTGAAATTCGAGTTGGGTGCCCGTGGCCGTAACGCTAGCGTAGTAGGCACAGGTGGTTAGATACCAATTGCCGTCCGGTGTAAGGGCGTACAGATTACCAGGGCCCGAAAATTGGCTCCCGTTGCAAACTGGGGTGCCCCCGCCACAGGTCGACACGGGAGAACCAAGGTTAAAATGAAAGTAGCCCGGACCCGTCGGACTCGTAGGGTTACATGAACCCGACCCAATGGTTGCGGGTGTTACGTTGTAGGTGAAAGTTCCATACCATGAGTAAGGATGGAAATTACCGTCCGGTTGATTTCCCCCACCTGTAATTGACATGCTCAGCGGGCCGCCAACTGTGAAGACGCCGCCGTTGATATCTGTAGTCGGGTAGTTTCCGCCGTCCGAGGCAGTTGCACTGGCTTGGAGATGATGGGATCCGGCAGTGAAAGTGCAGGAATTGGTTGTAGCGCCACCGACACCCGTGTTCGTACAGTGGAATCCGCTGTTGAGAGTGTCAGTAATGGTCAAAGTGACGCTGACGTTGTTTGAATAAGTGATCGAAACTTGAGCACTTGCAGAGGCAGCATTGATAAAGCCGTTTACCGGTCCTCCCGAAGGATTCCAATTGATAAGTTGAGGTGTGCCGAAGGTGCAACCGCCGCCCAGATTATAAGTTGCGTCTACAGCGTTAGATCCGTAATTCATATCCCAGGCATGGACAAGACAAAGTCCTGACTGGTTTAAAGTAATCGTCAAGGGAGAAGATGAACTCGCTTGTGCAGGGTAAACCGGGCAGTTCGTAACGCTCCCGCATTCCGGATCGCAAGTGTATGTGATTGACCTGCCGGCGGTGGGTTGAAGGTATACACTCAAAGGGGCATTTTGGCCGCATCCCGGCATTGGAGTAAGGGTAGTCGCTAAGGAGGCCGTTTGAATCGCCAGCACCGCGACCATCATTCTTACAAGCAACATGGGAAAGGTGCCGACGGTGCTGAACGCATGTCGGATGGTCGTGAAGCTCGGTGTTTTGGTAATGTTCGTTGTCCTCATCACGCGCTCAGTATGCGGTTCGAATGTTACGCGAACATGTCGGGACTGTTAAATCCATGTTAAATATCCCTTTTTTGAGCCTTATGATCCATAAAATCGAGCTTATTCCGCGTTTCCTGACGGTCTAGGTATGCCACGACTTTGTCTTTTCTGCAAGCCCAATTAATAGGAAGGGGATTGGGCGGTCCTGGAAGAGAGCTGAAGCTAAAGGTCTATAAATTCTTCCGGCGACAGATGGGATTGACGCAGGATTGAGCGTAATGTTCCGTGTGGCACATCACGGCTGTGCATGGGAAGCGTTACTAAAAGGTTCCCGCGCCCAAGCTGCAAGTGACTCCCGCTTTGGCGGATCTCATAGAATCCGGCCTTCTTAAGCTTTCTAAGACTTCGCGAGGGCGGAGGATGGGGAGCTTAGGCGGCATGCGCGATCAGGCGCACATTCACGTTCAAATCGAAGGCTTCTACGATGGAATCCGGTGAAGTCTGGATTGGATTTTCCGAGGGTGGAACGGGGCGAAGATAGGGCAAATTGTTTTCAATGGCGGTCTCCAAGTGCAAAGTCACGGCTTCCTGGAGCATCCGCTTGGCCTGCGAATGCGTCTTCCCGCATGAAGCCACATCCAACTCCAGGCAGAGAGACGAAAATCCCCATTTTTCCCTGAGTATCAACCCCGAAAACTTGAGAGATCGATCTTTCATAACGACACTACTTTATCATATCGCGAACACCGCTTACGACTTGCGGTGCCTGCGCGCTATAGGGAATTGAGGAAGCGCGGGCATGTCGGAGTGTTAAATCCATGTTAAATCCCCTGGGTTGAGCCTAACGGCCCCATATTTCCGCCGTTTGACGCATTTCTGCCTGCCTGGTTATGACTCCTCTTTGTCCATTCCGCAAGGGTATTTAATAGGAAGGAACTCAGATATCCACTATCCGCTATGAACTATCGGCTATGCGCCAATTCTACTCGATCAACTTCTGAATTTTCGGGAGGAGGACAGGAAGGTCTTTGGATACGATATCTCAGATAATGATGCATTCGGAAATATGCAAGAGATAGAGCTTGTCATCTTTCACAATGGCCTGGCCTCGCGTAATACTCGGTCTTTGATATACCAGTGAAGCGCTCCGGGAGTGACAACATCTACACGTCGTTTTAAAAGCGTTTCCAAGTCTTCCTTAAAGCCGGCGGGGAAGAACGGGGCTCGTCTTGGCCCCGCATCAACAAGCAGATCTAGATCGCTTGCCGGACCGTCGTCCCCTCGGGCGACCGAGCCGAAGACGCGCAAATTAACCGCGCCGTAGCGCTCCGCAAGGCGCATAATCTCCTGCCTTTTTTCCGTAAGCAACTCTCTCAGACTCACAAGGGAAGTATACAGGAGTTTCTAGCGTCCATAAAGAAATTTTTGCGGGATCGGGCCTAAAAGCGTGCTGATTTGGCGTTTATTCTGATTGTTATGATTCCTGTTTGTCCATTCCGCAAGGGTATTTAATAATAGGAAGGGGGAGACATGAGCTACCCGCTACGAGCTTTCGGCTATGGGCTAAAGTTTGAATTTATGGCGGAATATTGTGCGGAGGTCCTGCATCATTTTGATAGCTTTTTGGGCATCGCCCGTTTCCATGGCAAGCCCGGGATACCGTGTTTCAACAGAAGCACTGGTAAGAAAAGCGAAATCGTCCATGCTGTTTCCCAGCTCCGGAAGGGTTGGTATGCATTGTCTGGCGAGGGTCTCGAGATCATGGATCTTCAGAAAAGAAATTCCTCTCTCTGTCAGCCACGCCTTCAAGTACTTTTCAATGCATTGCTGGGCATGAAAACAGACAGCATCCAACACAGGATCGTCGTTCTCCCATTCGCGGGAAGCGACCCGGCAATCTCCCTCGGCTTTATCAAGCCACTCTTGGGTGATGGCTTTCATAGAGAATTTTTCCCATCGATGTGGCTTTAGAAATGAACGGGTCGCCCATATCGAGCCGCTTGCGGATCTGCTCCGGGGTCCTGATAAGAAGGTCTACCGGAAAGGGAAAGCGGATGGCTTGACGGATTTGAACAGCCTGGTCAATAGGTCTCAATCGTGTTTGCATGGTAATCAGAAGATCGACATCGCTGTCGACAGAGGGATCGCCATAAGCGTAGGAACCGAACAGAACAATCCGCTCAGGTTTAAATTGATCGACAATTCTTAGGGCCGTTTCCTGAATGAGCGCACGAGATATCATGACGAACCTGATTGTATGAAAACTTCTCACACTCAGCTATTTATTTGTCAACTCAGCGGGGACGTAGCTCAGTTATTCACTTTCCGATCGGCCGAGAGTGATTCTGGGGACAGTCCCCAATGGCCACTTTCTTTTGCCTCCCCGCGCGCCCGGGGTCTTTCAGGGTTCCCGATAGTAAGTTGGGAGGATTATTAGGGAAGTCTGGCGGTAGAATTATTGAATCGATTCGGGATTTAAAACGCGGTGCCCAAGCGCCTGAGCGGCTGAGATCAACTTCTTGTCTGAACATACAAAGAAGCTTTCGTCTGCGGCCCAGCCTTTCAAGATGAGGGATTGCGATAAGATGAGGGCGTCGGCCGGGCGGAGGTGGTGCGCCAGAATAAGGTTCTTCGCCAGTTTAAGATGGCTGTCGTGAATCTCTATGATGGCTGTCCGTTCCGATTTAAGATCCGCCCAAAAACCCTCCAGAGTAATGGTCAAGTCGTCTTGGGAAAGAACCCCTTCTTCTTTTTTTCGGTCTAAAGCGGATACAACTTCCAGGGAAGTGAGGCTCGAAATGTAAACATAACGATGAGAGTCAAATATTTTATTGACGATTGGTGTGCCGGATTCCGTATGGTAGCGCTTTACCAAAGCGCTCGTATCGAAAAAGTAGAGACATGTTCCTGAAAGAAGTTTAGTCCAGTCGATGGCAGGTTCGGGCACGGTTATAAGGCGTCGCGCTGACGACGAATTTCGTCGCTTAAGGAACCTTTTATTTTGGAGAGGCGGCGTTGAATTTCCTCAAGCGATGGCGGTTTGCTTCTGATAGGAGTGTCCGAGAGGTATTCCGATCCCGGCACGACTGGCAACCCCATCGCACGCATCAACGTGATGGGGTCTTTCGGATTTCCCGGCGGCTGGGGTTGATTCGCGGATTTCACTGTCTCTCCAGCCATTAGTTTAGCACAGAATTTTTGCCACACCCAAGCTTTTTCATCACGGGGGGATACCTCTTCGGCAGTACCCGACCGGGGTTACAGGCCACGGGCGGGTACGGACCCCAAAACCCCGTTAAAACGCTCCTTTCGAACAGGTCGAGAGGAGCTCCGGGTTGCGTGGTTCGAGCGGAGACGCAGGTCAGAGAATCTCGGCGATGTCTCGGGAGGCGTGCAGTATCCGTACGACCTGGAGCGGAGTGGTTTCCGTGCGGTAGATGAGGTGGTAGGAATAGAGAGTCCAAAGACGGTGCCGTCGATCGACCAAGTCTTCGCGCCAATGCCCCATCTCGGGATGATCCACGAGGTTGTCCATCGCCTTATCAATCTCTTTAAGGACCCGGTCGGCCATATCGATGTTGTCCTGGGCGATGTAGTTCCAAATCTCGATGAGATCCAGCCTGGCCTGGGGGGTCAGGTCACAACGGCTCATGCCGCGTCCTGGCGACGTTTGGCCTCGCTCATCTTCCTGATTTCGTCGAAGACTTTTTCGCCATCGATTAATTCACCTCGGTCGGCCTGCTCGACGCCGATGGCGATCTCTTTGCGCAGCTCCTCGATCCTCATTTTTCGAACCTGTTCATGATCCTGCAGGAGCCGCAGAGCGTCCCGGACAACCTCGCTCGCCGAGTTGTAGCGGCCTGTCTTAATTCTTTCTTGAACAAAACGTTCCAGCGCTGATGTCAGAGAAACATTCATTATTTTTTCCTCCAAATGGAGTATATATCAGCAAATACTGGATGTCAATCTTTGCTATACATAAAGAAACATATCTAAAATAAAGCATGTATTTTAATGATTTTTTGACGGGTCCAAAAACCCCACTACAATGCTCCTTTCGAACAGGTCGAAAGAAGCTTTTTTAACCATTGTAGGAGCTTCTCCGTTTCTTCTCCGATCCGCTCGGTTGGACCGGCAAAACGCCGTCGGTTTGTCATGCGGAACTGCTACCGGAATCGTATTCATGTAGTTATTATACTTTGCGAGTGGGTGAAAATGAACGAGGATAGGCGGTGGACAGCCAACCCGATCACCGCTATAATCCGGCAGCCGAAGCTTTCCCAGAACATTCGGCCGCAGAGAGGGGGTTTCGATGAAACAGAACAGGAAGAACCTTGCCGGGCTCAGCCCTCGACCCTCGGTGGCAAACCGGATATCTTCATGGCTCGAAGCGTCCCCCTGGCGTGGCACCGCTCTTCTCCTCAGTTTTACGTGGATCCTCTGGGGGCGGACGATCGGGTTCCGGCTGCACTATTGGGATGATTTCGTCTATCTTTTTCAGGACCCGCGGCTCGAGGGGCTGACGCGGACCCACCTTCGGGCCATCCTCGCCAAACCCTTCTTCGCCAACTACCATCCGATCACGACGCTCACCTTTTTGCTTGACCGGTCCCTCTGGGGACAATGGATCCCGGGCTACCACCTCACGCATCTTCTTTTCTATTCCGTCGGAGTCGTTCTGGTTTATGAGTTTTTTTGCCGGGTGCTTGGCGATCGATTCTGGGCGCTTTTTGGGGCGGCGCTTTATTCCACCCATACGCTCCATGTGGAACCGGTGGCCTGGCTGGCCTGCCGCAAGGACGTCGTTTGCCTGGCCTTCTACGCGGCGGCCTTGTTGGTTTACGAGCGCTACGCCGGCCGGCGCGATCGTGCGATGGAAGCCGGCGAGGCGTGGCCCTGGCGGGACTACCTGCTCCTGGCGTTTTTTACCGCCCTCGCTCTCGGGTCGAAAGGCTACGCGGCGGTCCTCCCTTTCGTCTTCCTGGCGCGGGATCTTTGTTCTTCACCCCGGCTGAACCGGCGCCAGTGGCTCGATAAAATTCCGCTTTTCGCGCTCGCCGGCGGCCTCGCGCTGATCACCGTCCACGCTCAAGATACCAGCAGCGCCTTGCTCAAAGATATGAGTGCCCTGGGCGGGCTCACGGCCGCGGGCCGGATCGACGTGCTGCTGAAGATCTTCTCGCTCTATGTCGGGCGTTCTCTGCTTCCGCTCTCCCTGAACGCGAATTACCTGGTCGGATCCGGAGATTGGTATCCGGAATGGGGCGCGGTCCTCGGGTTGTTTCTTCTGGTGGCCATTCTGGCGGGTTTTTTTCGTCTGCGCCGGAGCTCTCCCGCACCGGCTTACGCGCTGGCGCTCTTCGCCCTGCCCCTCGCCACGACGATGAATACGTTCTTTACTCTGCGGCTCTGGATGACGGACCGGTACTTATTAATGCCGACGATCGGAAGCGTCCTGTTTTTCGCCTGGGCGGGAAAGACGCTCCAGGATAGACGGCCGGAGCCGCGGAGGGCCAACCGGGTGGCGGCGTGGGCGTTCATGGTCCTGGCGCTCTATGCGGGGCTGACGGTGGCGAGAACCCGCGTGTGGAGCTCGCTCATTTGGCTCCGTTCCGATACCCTGCGAAAAAACTCGGATTTTCTCTCGGGAGATGGCCCCGTGAGCGCCGCGGAGTTCGTGTCCAAATCGAGCGGACATTCCTCTCCGAGGGTTCTGCTCGATTATATCGATGATCTGGTGGTGGCCTACGAAAAGGAGGGGCGCCAGGACGAGGCGGACGCTTTTCGGGGGATCCTCAGGGGAGTGGGACGAGGCGGGAGGGATCAGGCGACGGCGGCCATGAACGCAGGTCGTCCTCAAGAGGCGATTCCCCTGCTCACCGCCGTGGTGGAGAAGGGAGAATGGGGAGACGAGGCGGCCGCGGATGAACTCGGCGACGCGTATGCCAAATCGGGTCAGCCGGAAAAAGCCCGGCAGTGGTACCAGCAATCCTTCATGCTGCATAAGAAGCGCGGGCTTTCCGGCGCCGCTCCTTTGGTGAATAAGATGGCGCTCGAGTTCAAGTTGAAAAATTATCCTCAAGCCCTGGAGACCCTCCGGCTCCTGGAAAAGGAAGCTCCGGGGGACCCCCGCGGGTATATCTTCGAGGGGCGCGCCTTGGAGGAGATGGGCAGGCTTGAACAGGCTTACCCGTGCTATGAGAAGGCCGAGAAGCTGCCCGACTCCGCGTATGCCGGCACACAGCTGACACCCGCCGATCTTCAGCGGCAGATGGGCTCGACGGCTCAGAAGCTGGGGAAAACGGGTGAGATGCGAAAACATTATGCCCGATGCCTCAGGCTCAATCCTGACGATCCTCAGCGTGCCGCCATCGAAAAGATTCTCGCCCAGCCTCATGGTTAGGGCGGGCGGAAAATTTAGTAAACTGAGAAAAACAACTCTACGCTGGAGGTTAATTACCATCGGTATGGTCGCCAGAAGCATGGCGACCAATTTACCGATGGCCATCGCAACAATAGAATATAGGAGGCGAAGGTGAATTTGAACATTTTAAAATTGAGCGCGCTGGGGATCCTGGCTTTTTCGTTGACGGGTTGTCCGCCGAAAGCGCAGGTTAAAAAGGAAGAGCCGAAGAAGGAGGAACAGCAGCAGCCTCCCAAGCCGGTGGAAGAGCCGTCCCTGCGCGGCAAAGACTATCAGGAAGTCCCCGAGATTCAGACGGTATATTTTGATCTCGATCAGGCGACCCTGCGCGCCGACGCGCGCGACGCCTTAGCGAAGAATTACGAGGCGCTCAAGCAGCACGCGGACTGGGAAGCGCTCGTGGAAGGCCATTGCGATGAGCGCGGCACGACTGAGTACAACCTTGGTCTCGGTCAGAAACGCGCGGCGGCCGTCCGGCAGTATTACATCACGCTCGGCCTTGATGGCGGCCGCGTCGCGACGATCTCCTACGGGAAAGAACAGCCGGCCTGCAGCGAACATACCGATGAATGCTGGGGGAAGAATCGCCGCGGGGTGACGAAAGTCCGGGCTCCTGAGCAAAAATGAGATTACCCAAGACGTCACCCCGACGAAAGTCGTCCCCCTTACTACCGGGGGACAGTCCCGTCCTATATCCTCGAAGGAATGGGACGGGGCCCAGTTCTTTGTTCTGGATCCCGGCTTTCGCCGGGATGACGTTGTTGTCCCAAGGTTGCATGCTCGCCACCCAGAAGGACATTCTGCAGCTGGATGACAGCGTGACCCAGCTGCGCAAGAACCAGGCGGATCTGATCACGAAGATGTCGGACCTGAGCGGCAATCTGGAGTCGCTCAACAGCCAGCTGGAGTCGAGCCAGCAGCGGATGAGCGTCTTGTCCGAAAAATTGGACGATCTCCAGGCGGATCTGCAGCGCCGCTTTACGGTCCTGAGCGGGCAGGTCACCGGAAGCACCGGACAAGGGGTATCGGCTCCGGGCGATCTCTATCGGCTGGCCTACAATGACTTCCAGGCGGGTAAATTCGATCTCGCGATCGTGGGCTTCCGGAATTTCCTGAGCCAGTATCCCAAGACCGATCTCTCCGCGCAGGCCCAGTACAACATCGGGGAATGCGAGTCCGCCCGCAAGAACTTCGTCGACGCCGCGCGCGAGTTCGATAAAGCGCTCCTGACCTACCCCAAAAGCGAGTTCGCGCCGAAGGCGCTTTACAAGAAAGGCGTCGTTCTTCAGCAGGCCGGGAAGAAAACGGAATCCCGTGAGGCGCTCAAGCGCCTTATTAAGGAATACCCTCACCACGAGCTCGTCAAGTCCGCGAAAGATCTTCTTTCCGAGTAACGGCTAACGCCATGACAAATTACAGATGACAAATGTTCCGTTGTTGACGTCACCCCGACGGAAGTCGTCCCCCTTACTACCGGGGGACAGTCCCGTCCTATATCCTCGAAGGAATGGGACGGGGCCCAGTTCAATATTGTTCTGGGTACCGGCTTTCGCCGGTATGACGGCGTGTTTGCTTTTTCTGACAAGCCGTCCGCTGTATGCCGCTGAAGTGTACCTCGGCCTGCAGGCCTACGGCGGCAGTGGAAAAGCCCTTGGCGTGGGCATCGCTCCGTATGCGGCCTCCGATTCGGCGTCCGACGCTCTGGCGACCAGCATTCGCTCGGTCATGCGCGAGGACATCCTTTTCACGCGCCTTTTTTCCGTCACGGAAGGCGGGCCGGCCCCGAAGGATAAATTGGATTCCGTGTCCTGGTCAGGACTGGGCGCGCAGGTGGTCGTCAGCGCGTCAGTCAAAGTCGATGGGCCGGATGTTCACATGGAGTGCCGCATTTATGACGTTTCGTCGGGAAAGATCCTCTGGGGTAAAGAAGGGGTCGGAACAAAGCTGAACGCCCGGCGGCTCGCGCACCTCCTGTCGGACCAGGTGACATTTCAGCTGTCCGGCCAGCCGGGCATCGCGCATACGCGGATCGTCTTTGTGAACAACCATACGGGCAAAAAAGAGCTCTACGTGATGGATTATGACGGTCTGGACGCGCGCCAGCTGACCCAGATGCATTCCATCACGCTTCTGCCCAAGTGGTCTCCGGACGGGAAGTGGGTCGCTTTCAACAGTTATAAGGCGGGGAACCCCGATGCCTATCTCATGGATTTCAACACCGGCCGCACGCAGGACCTTTCCAACCGGCAGGGCCTGAACACGACTCCAAACTGGGCTCCGGACGGCGGGACCCTCGCCTTGACTCTCTCGCGCGGGGGGGATCCGGAACTTTATTTGATTGAGCGCACCGGCCGTATTGTCCGGCGCCTGACCTATGTCAAGGGGGTGGACACGAGCCCGTGTTTTTCACCCAATGGCCAGCAGATCGCGTTCATCTCCGACCGTTCCGGAAATCCTGAACTTTACGTGATGGACGGGGCCGGCGCCAATGTCCAGCGCCTCACCTACGGCCAGTGGGCCGATGGGCCGGCCTGGTCGCCGCGCGGGGACGCGATCGCGTATGAGCGCCAGCGCAGCCAGGGGCGCTACGATATTTACGTCGTGGAGCCTTCCGGCCGGAACAACCACCTGATTTCCGAGGCGGGCGCGCGCAACGAGAACCCCAGCTGGTCTCCGGACGGACGGTTCATCGCCTATGCATCCGATCGCGACGGCCCGATGAAGATTTGTACGATGGGGGCGGATGGAAGCAGTCCGCACTGCCTGACCCCATTGCCCGGGGAATCATCCACGCCAAGCTGGGGACCATGATAGGAAGCGTCATCCCCGGCGGTCTCTGGCCGGGGATCCATGGATTCCCCGCCAGTGACTGCGGGGAATGACGAACACATTATGAAACGCGACCTGCTGTCAATAACCGATCTCGCTCCTAAAGAAGTGGAACAGCTGTTTTATTCGGCCGCCAAGCTGAAAAAATCACCCTATCAGCCGAAGGCTCTGGCGGGAAAAACGGTGGCGCTCGTGTTCGAAAAGCCGTCCACCCGGACCCTGGTCTCTTTCGCCGCCGGCATTCAAGCTCTGGGCGGGTTTCCTCTCGTTCTCCAGTCGGACGCGCTTCAATGGAAGCGCGGCGAGACCATCGCCGACATGGCGCGGGTGATGACGCGCTATGTGCATGCCGTCATGATCCGGGCCCGGCGTCATGCGGACGTTCAGGAGTTCGCCCGGTACACGACGGTCCCGGTCATCAACGGCCTCACGGAAACGGAGCACCCCTGCCAGGTCCTGGCGGATGTGATGACGCTCTGGGAACGCCATGACCGCAAGCTCTCCAACGTGCGCAAGCTCAAGATTGTTTTTCTGGGAGACTCGAACAACATGTCGCATTCCTGGCTTCTGCTGTCGGGGATGATGGGTCTTCATTTCGTCCTGGCCTGCCCGAACGGCTACGACCCGGATTCCGAGCTCCTGCGCCGCGCCAGACAGCTCGCGGTCAACTCCGGCGGGCGTCTGGACGTGGTCCATGATCCGCAGGTGGCGGCGATGAGCGCGGATGTGTTGTATACCGATGTCTGGACCTCCATGGGCCAGGAATCCGAGGAATCGAAGCGCCGCGAGGTGTTCAAGCCCTTCCAATTGAATGAAGCGCTCCTGGCCAAGGCCAATCCGGAAGCGGTCGTTCTCCATTGTCTTCCGGCGCGCCGCGGCGAAGAGATCACCAACGAGGTGATCGAAGGCCCCCATTCCATCGTCTTTGACCAGGCGGAAAACAGACTTCACGTTCAGAAGGCAATTCTCTTGAAATTGATGGGAAAATAAAACCGTCGTCACACCGGTGAAAGTCTCAGCGCCGTCATACCGGCGTCCCATTCCCTTCAAGCTAAAGGAGGGGACAGTCCCCCGGTCGTAAGGGGGACGAAAGCCGGTACCCAGAACATTATCGGACTGGGCCCCGGTTTTCACCGGGGTGACGTCAAAAGCGACCATGCAACGAACTCATTCTCCTGCATAAAAGGCCGAAAGACTACATTCGTTATGCCTGCCAACACTGCGCGACTTCGCGCTGATTGCCTATCCAATATCCGCTATGAGCTATCCGCTATCGGCTATGGGCTGTTGACATCGCCCTTATGATTCGTAAGACTGTTTTCATTAGAAGGGACGGAAAGTCGATAAGGTCGACGTCAACACCTCATAACTCATATCCGATAGCGGATAGCAGATATCGCATAGTTTTGCTTTATCGGCGTCTCTACCGGCATTACGGGCCCCAGCATTGGTGGCCGGCCGATACCGCCTGGGAGATGATGGTGGGGGCGATACTCACCCAGAATACCGCCTGGACCAACGTCGAGAAGGCGATCGCGGCTTTAAAACGGACCGATGCGCTTTCCGTTCACGCGATTGCGCATATGCCGTGCAAACACCTTGAAAAACTCATACGTTCGTCCGGCTACTTCCGCCAGAAGGCCAGGCGGCTGCAGGAATTCGCACGCGCGATTTTGAACGATCATGCATTGCGAAGGAATCTAATGCCGTCATCCCGGCGAAAGCCGGGATCCAGAGGAATATTCGGACTGGGCCCCGGTTTTCACCGGGGTGACGTCAAGACCATGCGGGACCGCCTTCTTTCTTTCAATGGCGTCGGTCCGGAAACCGCCGACTCCATTTTGCTCTACGCCGGAGGTTATCCAACCTTCGTCGTTGACGCATACACCCGCCGAATCGGGCAAAGGCTGGGTTTATTCAAAACAAACGATTATGATGAAATTCAGGAATATTTCCATCAGAGATGTAGGGGCGGCCGGCTGGCCGCCCGAGCGTGCCAGTATAATGAATTCCACGCGTTGTTGGTCCGGCTGGCAAAGGAGATCTGCACGAAGCGCCATCCGCGCTGTGCGGTGTGTCCTGTTCGTGATATTTGCAAGTTTGGGATGAAGCCCTCACCCGCCCTGCGGGCACCCTCTCCCGCGTCACCGCGGGAGAGGGCAGGGCCCTGCCTTCTCCCGGCGTTAGCCGGGAGAAGGTGGCCGAAGGCCGGATGAGGGAAAGGAACTTTCAATGACAAAGGCTATCATCGTTTATGTCACTACCTCCACCCGCAAAGAAGCGGACAAAATTTCTCGGGTGCTGGTAGAGGAAAAACTGGCGGCTTGTGTTTCGATTATTCCCGGAATTTCTTCCCGCTACTGGTGGCAGGGACGCATCGAACGGGCGGAAGAAATTTTGCTGATGATCAAAACCACCCCGCGCCGCTATAAAGCGCTGGAGAAGCGCGTCCGCGCGCTGCATTCGTACAGGGTCCCGGAAATTCTCGCGACGCCGGTGGTGCAGGGAAACCCGGCCTATATCCAATGGTTGAAAAATTAATACTCGCCTCGGCGTCTCCGCGCCGTCGTCAATTGCTCAAGAAGCTGGGTATCCCCTTCCGTGTCATGCCCAGCCACGTTCCTGAAACATCGACGCACAGTCACCCCGTCCGGCTCGTCGAACAGTTGGCGCTCCGCAAAGCTCTGAAAATCGCTGGCAGGCTTGAGGAAGGGATCATTTTGGGTGCGGACACGGTGGTCGTTCTTCATCGCCGGATCATGAGTAAGCCGAAGGATGCCAGGGACGCCTGCCGGATGCTGGGACGGCTCTCCGGGACGACTCACCAGGTCTATACAGGGGTGGCGGTGGTCGATGCTTCGAGTGGAAAGGCACTGGTGAGCCACGCGCGATCTGATGTGCGGATGAATACGATCGCGCCTGCTGATCTTCCGAAACTTTCGCGCCGGCACCTCGATAAGGCGGGGTCTTACGCGATCCAGGAAAAAAAGGACCCGATCGCTCGGGTCATCAGGGGCTCTTACGATAATGTGGTGGGGCTCCCGGTGAATCTGGTGAAAAGAATGCTAGCGAAATTCTGATTGCTCACCCTCATCCCCCAGCCCCTTCTCCCTTAAGTATGGAGAAGGGGAGATGAAAACCCTCTCCCTGCTTAAGGGAGAGGGTGGCCGCAGGCCGGGTGAGGGTGGTTTAAAGCGCTTCTGAGAAAACTTTCCCGAGCCGTTTAATCCCTTCCTCAATCTGTTGCGGCGACGAGTTGGTGAAGTTCAGCCGAAGGGTTTCGTCACCGCCACCGTTGGCGTGAAACACATTTCCGGTCACAAAGGCGACATTGGCGGCGATGGCTTTTCCGAAAAGCCGGGAGGCCGACATTCCCTTCGGGAGCATGCACCAGACAAACATGCCTCCTTCGGGGGGAACCCAGCGGACGGAGGCGGGAAAATACCGCTCCATCGCGGCCAGCATCGCGCCGGCGCGCTGCCGGTAGGATTCGACGATGAGCGGGATATGGCGTTCCAGATGCCCGTTCTTTCCATAGTGATAGACGGCCCGCTGGATCAGCGAGTTCGGCTGAAGGTCCGCCGCCTGCTTGGCGAGGACCAGCTCCTGGATGATCTCCGGTTCGGCGATCACAAAGCCGAGGCGGATCCCCGGCGAGAGAATCTTTGAGAACGTCGAGAGATAAATCACGCCGCGGCCATTGGCGAGGCTGTAAAGGGAAGGCTGCGCCTGCCCGGAAAACCGGAGATACCCGTAAGGATCGTCTTCCACGAGGGGGAGCTTGTGCCGCCGGGCCGTCTTGATCAAGGCGACGCGACGCTCACGCGACATGGTAATGCCGGAAGGGTTCTGAAACGTCGGCACGAGATAGGCGAATCGCGGCTTGTCCTTTTGGATTTTCGCTTCCGCTTCCTCGATGATCAGCCCTTCCGGATCCATGGGGACGCACGAGTAGCGGGCCTGATAGGCGTTAAATGACTGGACGGCGCCCAGATAGGTGGGGTTTTCCACGAGGACCTTGTCGTTCGGGTCGAGAAATATCTTGCCGATCAGGTCGAGCGCCTGCTGGGAACCGTTGGTCATCATCATCCGGTCCGGTGTGGCGCGCAGCCCCTGGCGGGCGAGCCACGCGCAGAGAAATTCCTTGAGAGGCGGATATCCTTCCGTGACGTCGTATTGAAGCGCGGCGGCGCCGTCTTCCCGGAGGGTCCGGTTGAGCGCTTCCCGGAAGGTTTCAACAGGGAAGAGTTCCGGGGCCGGAAGGCCGCCCGCAAAAGAGATGACCTCCGGGCGCTTCGTGATTTTCAGGATTTCCCGGATGGTGGAGGCCTGCATGCGCCCCATGCGCCTGGCAAACCGGGTATTACTCACAGGAATCCATCTGTTCGCTCATCTGGCTGAGTTCCGCAGCGGACAGCGTCTTTCGGCCGATGGGAAAAAGCGCCTGCTCTTCCTGATCGAGATGGGGGTGAAAGACGGCCATGAGATTATTAAAGCGGCCGAGCCAGTCCTTGTTCACCCCATTCTTGCGCAGCCGGATGGCGAGGCTTTCCAGGGTGAAAACGATGGCCGCGTGGTCGTTGCGAAGCTGATGGACAAGCCCCCGGTCGGCGAGACGCTTGCCATCGTCCAGGATCCGGTAATAAAAGTCCTCGCGTTTGAAATGTTTCTGGACTGATTTCTGGAAACTGACAAGTCCGTCGGCTAACGCCTGCGCATCCTTCTCGATGGTGGCGCGCAGATCGGCGGCCTGTTGTCTCAAGGCATGATGATCGGAGGCTAATAGGTCGTGGGGGTCCATGGGAATCAAAACAACTTGGTGCCCCCAACGGGATTCGAACCCGTCCTACCACCTTGAAAGGGTGGTGACCTAACCACTAGTCTATGGGGGCACGAAGTCGTCAATTCTCGTCAGAAAATCAACGTCATTATAGCAAAGCCGATCTTATATAATTGTCCTTCCTTCTGTTTCTCGAGTGGGACCGTAGCTCAGGGGTAGAGCATTCGCCTTTTAAGCGAAGGGTCATGGGTTCGAAACCCATCGGTCCCACTGGAGAAGCGTATTGAATCTTCAAAATAAAGTGGCATGGATCACCGGCGGCGCCCGGATGGGTGCGTCGGTGGCCGATGTTCTTTCGAGAAATGGCTGCAAGATTGCCCTGAGTTATCGGACGTCCAGAAAGCCGGCGGAGAAGATTGTCGGTCAACTGCTGGCTCAGGGAAGAGACGCCATGGCGATCCCCTGCGATCTGACGAGACAGGGGGCCATTGAACGCGCGGCCCGACAGATCGTCCGGAAGTACAAGCGACTGGATGTCCTGGTCAACCTCTCCTCCGTTTACGAAGAGACTCCGCTGAAAACCACGGCCCTCGCCAGGAGCGCATGGGACAAGCACCTGAAGACCAACGCGCAGAGCGCGTACTTGTTGTCCCTCGTGGTCGCTCCCTGGATGAATCGGACCAAGGGAGGACGTATCGTCCACATCGCGGACTGGACGAGCGCCAGCGGACGTCCGCGCTATAAGGGCTATTCGTCGTATTATGTGTCCAAGAAGGCGATCCAGGGAGTCACGGAAGCGATGGCGCTCGAGCTGGCCCCGACGATTCTTGTTAACGCCATTGCCCCGGGACCGATACTCCCGCCCCCAGGCTTAACGGCGAGGGATTCAGGCGCTGTCGTGAAAGCGACGCCTCTGGCGCGATGGGGAGGGGCTTCGGAAATCGCGAGGGCGGTCCTGTTCCTGGTGGAAACGGATTTTGTAACCGGAGAAACCATCCGTGTCGACGGCGGAAGGCATTTGTTTTAGGCCGTCATCCCGGCGAAAGCCGGGAACCAGTACATGAAGATTGGACTGGGCCCCGACTTTCGTCGGGGTGACGTCAATTGCATTGGAGGTCGAATGAAGCGAAGTCCTGTGTCTTGGTCTAATTTTACGGATGAGATTGTGGGGCCATGTGTCGTCTGTGGGGTCGACGTTCGTTATATGATCCCCAATGACCGGCCGGATCCCTCGCTCCTCTTTCACCCGACCTGCGATGTGATGCCGGCGCTACGGGAAAAATTAAAGGCAGCGACGCCTCCGCCGCTGCCTCCAGGTGAAACGATACGTTTCAGGGGCACTCTCGCTTAGCGCCGCTCCCAGTTTTTCAGAGGAGGCGGCACCAAGCTCGCAGGTACTCAGGCTCGCTTAGCAGCCGCAGGGCTTATTGGGTCCCATTGTCGTGCCTCCTTCTGCGAGGGTTGGTTGATTAATATCCGAAGCCGACGGGCTCATCAATGTGTCGATCAAGCCATTCCGCGATATCTTCTTTGGTGTCTGCGCTCGTGCGCTTTCCAACCATCCGACCATTTTCAAAGAGGAGAAGGGTCGGAATGGAGCTGATCCGGTATTCTTCCGCCAGATCGGGCGTTTCGTCCACTTTGGCCTGGACGACTTTCACCTTGCCGAAGTAATCATCAATAATTTCCTGCATGATGGGCGGCAGCGTCTGGCAGGGGGCGCACCAAGGGGCCCAGAATCCGACCAAAACGGGAAGATCCGATTTAAGGACAACCTGAGAAAACGTGTCGTCCGTTACAGCCGCAATTAAAGATTTGTCTTTCTTACGCGCCATTTTTAACACCTTTCTGGATTTCTAACAACCAAGACGGGTGGCGAAGGAGGACCTTCCGATTGACCCCGACTCCCAAACTAACAACTCTTTATACAATACTAAACTAAAAATCGCCAGTCAATGGGCCTTAGTACCCATTTCCCTGGCCAGCGGAACCATTTCACGAATTTGAGATTCAGCGCGTTTTAAGTAGAGCGGATCCTTTGTGTTGTATACCAACAACCACACATAGATCGCTTCCTTGTAACGCTTCTGCTTTTTATAGATGTTAGCCAGAATGGAGCGCAGGAGATTCGGGCAATCCTTCTCTTCCATAAATACTTTCAGGAAATCCGCTAAAACATTGACATTGTGGTTCTTTTGATAAGCAAGTCCTGCCAGAAATTGCTGATAGCGCCACTCTGTCGGATGTGCCGCGATCCCCTCTTTCAGGAGCTCCTCGGCCTCGCTGAAGCGATTAAGATTCCACCCCAGAACGCCGCCCCCATAGTAAAAAACGTACTTAAAAGAAGGGTCGATGCGGGCTACGCGCTGACAATAGGCCAGAAAAAGGGAATACGTTCCGCCTCCCTGCTCATTTTCCTCACCTTCGACCCCTTCCTCGGTAGATCCATAATAGACGAGAGTCTGTATCCAGGCGATATCCGCCGTCAATTTTCGGAACCCCATAGCGATTCCGACAAAATCTGACAACGGAGAGACGCGGGACGATAAACTGATGGCCAATGATGGAAATGGCTCACGGTAATGTTTCGCGGTCAGGTCGGAAAGAGCAATCATTCCCAGCAGGCTGATGCAGAAGAGTCCTGCGATCACTCGCGACTGGCCCATCAGAATTCCTTTTTGCGGAAAAGAAGGGCGGTCAATACCAGGCAGACGCAGGTGTACGAAAGTCCGTAGCCGCCGGCGGCCCAAAGCCAGCGCGGATTATAAACCTCGGGGGGGATATCGCGGATATTCATCATTTCGAAATTGGGGAAGACGTAATAGAAGATCTTACAGACGAAAACCAGGAACGGCTGCGAGGCCTTGCGGGCGAGGTAGAGGATCTCCATGCTGAAATGCCCCATGATCCAGAAAAAACAGGTGAACGTGAGCGCGGAAGCGGCGGAGGTGGAAAACAGGGAGAAAACCAGGGCCACGGCGGTGATGACCACGATCTTTTCCCAGGAAAACACGAGGCTGAGAAGGTAATGTCTGTCCGGGGTGGCGTGAATGGCCGTCAATAATCCCGCGTGAGCGGCGGTCATCAGGAGAAAAGCGCAGGTCATGATGGCGATCAACCCAAGAAAGCGCCCGGTGATAAAAATCGCGCGCGCCACCGGACGTGTCAGGATCAGATACAGCGTCCGGGATTCCATCTCCGAGAGCACGAGAGTCACGGCCGCAAAGACCGTGCTTAAAAACGAGATCATTTCGATGGTGGACAATCCGAGATCGAGAATCAGCCGGTCCTTCTGCTCTCCGCCCAGAGAGCTCAGGAGCAGGGTTGAGACGATGAGAATGGCGGAAAAAAGAATCAGCACGTACCAGATCTTGTTCCGGAAAATTTCAATGAACGTGTAGCGCGCGATGCCGAAGATCTTACGCATGGATGGTCTCGAGGAATATCTGTTCGAGGCGCCCTTCTGCGCCGCTCCATTCGGAGCGCTCGATGATCCGGGCCAGCCGCCCCTGATGGAGTATGCCGACGCGATGGCAGAGTTTTTCCGCTTCCGAGATGATGTGGGAAGAAAAGAAAATGGTTTTGCCCTGCTTGTTGAGATCGAAAAGCAGCTGCCGCATTTCCTTTAAACCCAGAGGATCCAGGCCGCTCACCGGCTCGTCGAGCACAAGAAGTTCGGGGTCATGAAGGAGCGCCTGGGCCAGCCCGGCCCGCTGCAGCATTCCTTTCGAGTATTCGCCCAGTCGCTTTTTCGTATGGGGCGCCAGGCCGACCTGGGCGATGATCCTGGACGAGCGGTCCTCGACCATCGCCCGGGGAAGATCGGAGAGCGTCGCGTAAAGCTGTAGAAGTTCCGTCACCGTCAGATATTTATAAAACGATGGGAGTTCCGGAAGAAAGCCGACTTTGTTCATCACGGCCAGATCAGGAAGGACCTGGCCAAACAGGCGGACCTGCCCTCGGGTGGGGAAAAGGAGGCCCAGAAGGAGTTTAATGGTTGTTGTTTTTCCGGCGCCATTGAGACCGAGCAGTCCAAAGACTTCTCCCTGCTGCAGGGAGAAGGAAACGGCCTCGACGCCGGGCGTGAGCGTGAGTTTTCCCAGGTGACTCCGGCGGTATACTTTACTGACGTCTTCGAGTTCAGCCGCCACCGGTAGCATCGTTACAATTTAACGCTCTTGACGAGGGTGATGCCCTCGAATTCGCGGATTTGCTTTAAGACGGCTTCCGGAACATCCGCATCCACGTTGACGACCGTGATCGCTTCATCGCCCGTGGACTTCCTGCCCACCTGCATGGCCGCGATATTGATTTTATTCTTGCCGAGAACGGTTCCGACGTATCCGATCACCCCGGGTTTATCGACGTTCGTGTAGAGAACCATCGTCCCCTCGGGGACCACGTCCACCGAAAGGCCGTCGATCGCCACGATGCGCGGGCTGTTCTTGGCCAGGAGCGTCCCGGAGATCGAATATTTTTTGGTCCCCGAAGACACGCGCAGGGTGATCAAGCTCGTGTAATCCGCCGTCTGATTGGTTTTTGTCTCCGTCCATTTCAACTCGCGCTCTTTAGCGAGGTGGGGCGCGTTGACGACATTGACCTTCTCTCCCAGGATGGGGGTGAGAAATCCTTTGAGGGTCGCCAGGGTGAGCGGGGTTGTATTCTTCTGGCTGATATCTCCGGAGTACTCGATTTCGAGCGATTGAATCGGGCCGCCGACCATCTGCGTGACAAACTTCCCGAGTTTTTCACAGAGGAGAAGAAAGGGCTCCAGTTCCTTGAACTGCTCGGCGTCGAGCGCCGGCAGGTTGACGGCGTTACGGATGGCCCCGGTCAGGAAGTAATCCCGGAGGGTTTCCGCGAGTTCCTGCGCCACTTTCACCTGGGCTTCTTCCGTCGAAGCGCCGAGGTGCGGGGTCACGATCACGTTCGGTAACGCGAGGAGCGGGTTGTCTTTTTTCGGCGGTTCTTCCTCGAAAACGTCAATCGCCGCTCCTTTGACGTGCCCGCTCTTAATGGCGTCGGCCAGGGCCTGCTCATCAATAATGCCGCCGCGCGCGCAGTTAATGAGACGAACACTCGGTTTGAGCTTCTTGAGCGTCTGCGCGTTGAACATGTGACGCGTCGTATCATTCATCGGGACGTGCACCGTGATGTAATCCGCCTGTGCGTAAATCTCTTCCAGAGTGGAGAGTTTGATGTTGAAGTTTTTCGCGTATTCTTCCGAGGTGTAGGGATCAAAGCCCATGACCGTCATGCCGAAGCTCTGGCAGCGCTTGGAGACTTCACGCCCGATGCGGCCCATGCCGATCAAGCCCAGCGTTTTTCCCTGAAGCTCGGTGCCCGTAAACTGGGAACGTTTCCATTCGCCGGCTTTCAGGCTGGCGTTGGCTTGCGGGATATTGCGCGAAAGAGCCAGGATCATGGCCACGGTGTGTTCCGCGGCGGAAATGGTATTGCCTCCGGGCACGTTCACGACGATGACCCCCTGCCGACTGGCGGCGGTCACATCGATATTGTCCACGCCAACCCCGGCGCGCCCGACGATCCTGATCTTTTTGCATGAGGCGAGCACGTCCGCCGTTATTTTTGTTTCGCTGCGGACAATAATGGCGTCCACATCGGCGGCGGCTTTCTTAAGGTCGTCGAGCGACAGCTTGGAACGCGCGTCGACCTTGAAATCGCCGTTATGGCTTTGAAAAACCGTCAGTCCTGACTCACTGATTGGATCGGCGATAAGAATTTTAAACATGGACCGCCACCGGCGCGGGCTGAACCGCGGGTTTAGGTTTATTGAGCAGGACGCGCTCGGCGGCCGCGACGCCTTTTCCGAGCTCGAGCTTGTAGCCGAGTTCGCTGAGGATCATTTCGGTCGCTGACAGCGCAATGATGACGTCAAAACGTTCCATGTAGCCCATATGGGCGAGGCGGAAAATCTTGCCCATCAGATGCACTTGGCCTCCGGCCACTGAAACGCCGTAGTCTTCGCGCATCTTCTTAATGATTTTCTTGCCGTCAACTCCCGCCGGAACAACGACGGAGGTGAGGACATTGCAGGGATTCCTGGCAAAGAGCTCAAGCCCCATGGCTGTCACACCGTCGCGGGTGGCTTGCGCCAGCCAGGCATGCCGGGCAAAGACGTTCGGCAGGCCTTCCTGTTTAATCTGTCGCAGGGCTTCCGCCATGGAGACGACGAGCGTCACCGCCGGCGTATAAGGAGTTTCTTTTTCCGGAATCGATTTTTTCATCGTCCGGTAATCGAAATAAAAGCGCGGGCTCTTCGCTGCTTCGACGACTTTCCAGGCCTTTTCTGACACGCTCATCATGGCCAGTCCGGGCGCTGTCATGAGGCCCTTCTGCGAACCCGCCACGACGAGATCCAGTTTCCAGGCATCCGTCTGAAGGTCTTGTCCGCCTAATCCGGAAATGGCATCGACGACGAGAATCGCGGGGGTGGCGGCGACAATCTCGCCAAATCGTTTCAGGTCTGTCACGATGCCCGTGGACGTTTCCGTATGCTGGCAGTACACGGCTTTCGCTTCAGGGTTCTTCTTGAGCGCTTCCTGCATCTTCGCCGGATCGACGGCATAGCCGTCTTCCGAGCGAACAAAGATAACCTTGGCTCCGTAGACGGCCAGCAGTTTGCCCCAGCGTTCGCCAAAAGCGCCGGACGAACAGACAATCGCGGTGTCGCCGGGGCTCACCACGTTGGCGACCGCTGATTCCATCGCTCCCGTGCCGGAGCTGGTCAAAAGGAGAAGGTCATTTTTGGTTTGGAAAACGTATTTCAGACCTTCGATCACTTCAACAAAAAAAGCGCCGAATTCGCTGGTCCGGTGATGAAGAATGGGCAACCCTTCTTTGGAAGACACTTCCGGCGGAATAGGGGTGGGGCCGGGGGTAATGAGATAGCTCTTTTTCATAACGACGTCTCCTTATGGATTAATGGTAAAGAATTTAGTTATGAGGGACGCTGCAGGGAACCCTTCGCGCCCAGTGCTAATGATAGCACTTGTTCCATGTGTTTAACGGGGATCATTTTTAGGTGGTTCTTGATGTCGTCGGGGATTTCCTCGAGGTCTTTTTTATTGCCTTCCGGATACAAAACGGTGTCCATCCCTTCCCGGTAGGCGGCAATGCTTTTTTCCTTGAGCCCGCCGATGGGGAGCACGCGGCCGTGCAGCGTAATCTCGCCGGTCATGGCCATCTTTCGTTTGACGGGCCGCTCCGTCATGGCGCTTAAGAGAGCGGTGGCGATGGCGGTTCCGGCCGATGGGCCGTCTTTGGGAGTCGCTCCCTCCGGCACATGGATGTGGTAATCCTGGGTTTTAAAAAAGGAATCCTTGATCCGCCATTTCCGGGCATTGGCGCGGATAAAAGAGAGCGCGGCGTGCGCGGACTCCTGCATGACTTCTCCCAGTTTCCCGGTCAGGAAAAGCTTGCCTTTCCCGGGCATTCTGGCGACTTCAATCGCCAGGGTTTCGCCGCCATGTTCCGTCCAGGCGAGACCCGTCGAAACTCCGACATTATTGTCCGAGATTTTTTCCCTGGAGAATTCGGGCACTCCGAGAAGCTTCCGGGCCACTTTTTCGGTGATCGTAAAGGGTTTTTCCGCAGGGTTCTCCACGAAGGATTTTGCCGTTTTCCGGCAGAGCGCCGCGATCCAGCGCTCAAGGCTGCGGACGCCGGCTTCGCGCGTAAAATCGTTGATGATGGCACGGACAGTCTCATTCGGAATCTCCACGGTACCGGGGTCCATTCCGTGCTCTTTGAGCTGTTTGGGGATCAGGTGTTGGCGCGCGATGTGCAGCTTTTCTTCTTCGGTGTAGCCTGAGAAGCGGATGATCTCCAGCCGGTCCTGCAGAGTCGGAGGAATATTGTGGAGCGCATTGGCCGTACAGATGAACAGGACCTGGGACAGGTCAAATCCGACGTCCAGAAAATGGTCCATAAAAGCCTTGTTCTGCTCCGGGTCGAGGACTTCCAGGAGTGCCGCGGAAGGGTCCCCGCGCCAGTCGGTCCCCATCTTGTCGATCTCGTCAAAGAGGAGAACGGGGTTTTTTGTCTTGGCCTTGCGCAGCGACTGGATCACCCGGCCGGGCATGGACCCGATGTACGTACGCCGGTGCCCGCGAATTTCCGACTCATCCCGTACGCCACCCAAAGACATCTTGGCGAACTCCCGGCCCATGGCGCGCGCGATCGAGCGGCCCATCGAGGTCTTGCCGACGCCCGGGGGACCCACGAAGCAGAGAATCGGGCCTTTAAGGGATTTCACCAGCGACAGAACGGCGAGGTATTCGGTGACGCGCTCTTTCACCTTTTCGAGGCCATAATGGTCTTCATCAAGAATTTTCTGCGCGCGGGCAAGATCCAGTTTGTCTTCGCTGATCCTGGACCAGGGCAGAGACAGGATCACGTCGAGATAAGTCCGGATGACCGTGGACTCTGGAGAAAAAGGCATCATCTTTTCGAGGCGAGCCACCTCTTTTTCGGCGGCTTCCTGGGCCTCCGGCGTCATCCCGGCGGTTTTGATCTTCTCCCGGAGCTCCTCCATTTCCTGAGAGGTGTCGTCCTTCTGACGGAGTTCCTTCTGGATGGCCTTCATCTGTTCGGTTAAATAGTATTCCTTCTGGGTTTTCTCGATCTGCGTGCGGACCCGGTTGTGGATCCTGCGCTCCAGGTTCAAAATCTCAATTTCGGCGTGCAGGATCTCGACTACGCGCCCCAGCCGTTCCTGCGGGTCGACAATCTCGAGGATCAGCTGCTTATCGCTCATCTTGATCAGGAGATTGCCGGCGATCACGTCCGCAAAGCGCGCGGGATCTTCGATGGCGTTTAAGGAAACGGAGGTTTCGATCGAAATTCGCCGGTTGAGCTTGATGTACTGCTCGAAAAGCTGGGACCCCTGGCGCATGAGGGCCTGAACTTCGGGGGACTTGGTCACCTCTTCCGTGAGAACTTCCACGTCGACCTCGACATACCCTTTTCCGCTGACGGTCCGGAATCCGTGCACTTTGCCGCGGGCCTGGCCTTCGACCAGGATCTTGAGCTGGCCGTTCGGCATCTTCAACAGTTCCAGGATTTTGGCCGTCGTGCCGATGACGAAGATGTCCGCTTCCTGCGGGTCTTCCGTATCGGATTGTTTCTGGGAGGCGACAAAGACAAGATGCTGCGCGGTCATCGCTTCTTCCAGCGCTTTGACGCTTTTGATGCGCGAGACATCGAGCGGGACCACCATGCGCGGGAATACGACCAGGTCCCGCACGGGTAAGAGGGGAAGTCGGCTACGCAATCTTCTTTTCTTCCTTATATTCCAGGATGGGGGGGCACACTTTGAGAATGACTTTTTCATCCACGGTGCAGCGCAATAAATTCTGCTGTTCGGGCAGGTCGTACATGACATCGAGAAGAATCTCTTCGAGGATGGAACGCAGGCCCCGGGCGCCCGAGCCGCGCTTGAGCGCCAATTGAGCGACGGCGTGCAGCGCTTCCTCGCGGATGTCCAGCTCGACACCTTCCAGATTGAACATCTTCATAAATTGTTTGACGATGGCATTCTTCGGAGTGGTCAGGATCCTGACCAGCGTGTCCTCATCCAGATCATCCAGGGTCGCAATGATCGGAAGCCGGCCGATCAGTTCCGGAATCATGCCCGAACGGATCAGATCCTGGGGGGTGACATGCTTGAGGACGTCCCCGATCTTGATCTCCTGCCTCGGACGCACGTCGGCTCCGAAACCCAGACCCCGTTTGCCGACACGGGTTTCAATGACTTTCGTGAGTCCTTCAAAGGCGCCGCCGCAGATAAAAAGGATATTGGTCGTGTTGATCTGGATGTATTCCTGCTGGGGGTGCTTGCGGCCGCCCTGCGGCGGGACAGACGCCACCGTGCCTTCCAGAATCTTCAAGAGCGCCTGCTGGACGCCCTCTCCGGAAACATCCCGGGTGATCGACGGAGAATCCGACTTGCGCGAGATTTTATCGATCTCGTCGATATACACAATCCCGCGCTCGGCCCGCTTGACGTCATAATTCGCGTTCTGGAGGAGGCGCAGAATAATATTTTCGACATCCTCGCCCACGTAGCCGGCTTCCGTGAGGGTGGTGGCGTCCGCGATGGCAAACGGGACATGCAGCATCTTGGCCAGGGTCTGCGCCAGGAGCGTTTTCCCGGTCCCGGTGGGGCCGATGAGCATGATGTTCGATTTCTGAAGTTCCACGTCGCCGGGGAAGCTCTGCTGGCTGGCTACGTCCATGCGCCGGTAATGATTGTAAACGGCGACCGACAGAATTCTCTTGGCGCGTTCCTGCCCGACCACGTATTCATCCAGGACGCGCTTGATCTCCGCGGGTTTCGGGACCGACTTGGGGCTTCTCCGGTCATCTTCTTCGGTAATCTTGTTGAGGAGCTGGTAGGAATTCCGGATGCATTCCTCGCAGACGTAGATGCCCTGGCCGCCGATGAGGCGCAGGCCTTCGCGTTTGCCTTTACCGCAGAAGATGCAATGGAACAGCTCTTTGGGATCCCGGGGCGTGGTCATTTCTTCCTTACGATGACCTCATCGATGATGCCGTAAGCCTTCGCCTGTTCGGCCGAAAGGTAAAAGTTGCGTTCTGAATCCCGCTCGACCTTTTCGACCGTCTGACCCGTATGCTTGGAAATAATTTCATTCAGACGCCGCTTCGTGTCGACGATTTCCTTCGCTTCAATCTCGATTTCCGTCGCCTGTCCGGAGATGCCCCCGCCGGAGATCAACGGCTGGTGAATCATGATGCGCGAGTGGGGGAGCGCGAAACGCTTTCCTTTGCTGCCGGCGCACAGAAGCACCGCGCCAAACGACATCGCCATGCCCATGCAGATCGTGGTGATCGGGCAGCGGATATACTGCATCGTGTCATACACCGCGAGCCCCGCCGTCACCATGCCGCCGGGGGAATTGATATAGAGATTGATTTCTTTGTCCGGATCGTCCGCTTCCAGATACAGCAGCTGGGCGATGATCAGGTTGGCCGAGTCCGTCGTGACCGTGCCTTCGTAGCCGCCGACAAAAATGATCCGGTCTTTCAGAAGCCGGGAAAAGATGTCATATCCGACCAGGTTGCCCTGGCTGACGCGTTCAAGGACTGTGGGAATCATTGAAACCATGCTGCCTCCATAGTCGTCATGCCGGCGGTAACTTCTTGTCGTCACCCCGACGAAAGTCGGGGCCCAGTCCAACAGAGTTCTGGGTACCGGCTTTCGCCGGTATGACGTCAACGGCTTTCGCCGGGGTGACGTTGTTAGTCTTTCGCCGCTTTAACTTTAGCGTTATTCTTGAGGAATTCAAGGACCTTTCCTTCGGTCAGTGAGGCGCGAATCGCCAGGTCCCGTTCCTGAAAGTACTTCGTGACGTTCTGCGGGTTATCCTTCGTTTCTTCCAAAGCTTTTTTCTTCAGCTCCTCGACGTCCGCCGCGGTCGCCTCGAGCTTTTCCTGTGCGGCGATCGATTTAAAGAGATAAGACAAGCGTACGTCTTTTTCTGCCTGCGGGCGCGTTTTTTCTTTAATCGTCTCTTCTGCCTGTTTGTCGCCGGCCGCCACCAGACCCTGGCGCTGCAGATTCGACAAGGCCCGATGCGTCAGGGTCCGAGTCCGTTCCTCCACCAGGGTGGGGGGAACGCTGAACTTATGGTTGTCCAGAAGGGTCTGATCGATCTGCTCTTCAATAGAACGATCCGACTTGGCTTTTTGTTCCTTCTCGAGGTTTTCCCGAACCTTCTGCTGAAGGTCCGACAGCGAGGTCAACCCCAGATCTTTGGCGAAATCGTCATCCAGGGCCGGCAGCTTCTTTTCCTTGATTTCCTTCACCGTCACTTGAAACACCGCGTCTTTGCCGGCCCATTCTTTGCGGGCATAATCCTGGGGGAAGGTGACTTTGACTTCCCGTTCCCTGCCGATCTCCGCTCCCAGAATGCCCTCGCTGAATCCCGCGATCGTCTGAGGCTGATTCATGTCCAGGAGGTAGTTCTTGGCCGATCCTCCGGGGAAGGCCTTCCCATCAATTTTACCTTCAAAATCGACCACCGCGAAATGTGTTTTTTCGACTTTCGGAGCCGCGGAAGCGACCAGGTTCGCGTTGCGCTCGCGGATCTCTTCCAGAGTTTTGGCGATATCCGCGTCAGACACGCCGGTGGAAGGGCGGTTGACCTTGATGCCCTTGTAGTCCTTGGCTTTGACGACGGGATCTTTTTCAACGCGCAGATGGAACACCAGCGCCTTGCCGATTTCATAATCGAGTTTTTCGACACGGGGGGTGTCGATGACTTCCAGTTTCCGTTCACGCATGACTTGTGTCGACGCGCGGCTGACCAGATTTTCGAGGACCGCCTGGCGGGCTTTGTCCGCGAAATTCTTCCGGACCAGTTCCATCGGGGCTTTTCCCGTGCGGAAGCCCGGTAGAGAGGCCCGGGATTGGATATTCTGGTAAACAGAATCCAACTCCTGCGCTGCGACTTCCTTCGGCAGCTCGATGGAGAGCGTGATGATGCAGTCCTCTTCCTTAAGGACTTTGACCTTTGTGGTCAGTGGTTTTTCCAGAGTTTCCATGATCCGTTTCCCTTTCCCTTTTATAATTCTGGTGGACCGGGCGAGACTTGAACTCGCATGTCCTTGCGGACACAAGGTCCTAAGCCTTGCGCGTATACCGTTCCGCCACCGGTCCAGCGTGCGCCCGACAGGAGTCGAACCTGTAACCCTCAGCTCCGAAGGCTGATGCTCTATCCAGTTGAGCTACGGGCGCGTAAATGAACATGGGCCATGACGGACTCGAACCGTCAACCTGTCGCTTAAGAGGCGAATGCTCTACCAATTGAGCTAATGGCCCGATAAAAATGACAAATTCCTGCGCCCGGCAGGAATCGAACCTGCAACCACCTGCTTAGAAGGCAGATGCTCTATCCATTGAGCTACGGGCGCAAAAGAACTTCGGGGCGGCCGGATTTGAACCGGCGACCTCTTGGTCCCAAACCAAGCGCGCTACCAGCTGCGCTACGCCCCGGATAACTGAAAATTTCGCGATAGTTTAGCATTTTGGGTATCATATCCACCTGTGTCCAGTCATCGTCATCGGCCCAGGCCGGAGCCCGGTCGCCAGATTTCGGGCTATGGCTGGATTCCCGACCTGCCGGATGGACGCGATTATCTTTTCGGGGCCCGCCGGTCTGTTCCCACCGATCTTCCGCCTTCAGTGGATCTGCGGCCTTTCTGTTCTCCGGTCGAAAATCAGGGCCAACTGGGAAGCTGCACCGCCAACGCGCTCGCGGGAGCTCTGGAATTTCTCGAGGAAAAAGATAAAGTCCGGTTTGCCGATTTAAGCCGGCTCTTCATTTATTACAACGAACGGGTTGTCGAACACACGGTCAAGGCCGACTCCGGCGCGATGATCCGCGATGGCATCAAAACGCTCGCCGCGCAGGGAGTGTGTTCCGAAAAGCGATGGCCTTACAACATCTCCAATTTTGCCATGAGGCCAACGATGGCTTGTTATGTGGAAGCCAGAAAGCACCGCATAACCGCCTATGAACGCATCCAGACCCTGGATGAAATGCGCGCCTGCCTGGCCTCCGGTTTTCCGTTCGTGTTCGGGTTCACGGTATACGAAACCTTCGAATCCGCGGAGGTTGCCAGAACAGGGGTGGTTCCTATGCCCGGCCCCGGGGAACGTGCGCTGGGCGGCCATGCCGTTTGCGCGGTCGGCTACGACGACGGTGAAAAAAGATTCCTGGTCCGCAACTCCTGGGGGCCGGGGTGGGGAATCGGCGGATACTTTAAGATGCCCTATGCCTACTTACAGAACCGCGACCTCTCGGACGATTTCTGGACCATCCGCCGGGGCGAGGATCTCTGAGTTCTTGAGTCGTAAGCCAACCTGAGGCTCTTACGCCGATTTTCTGTCAATGTAGATCCTGCCGAAATATAAGCCTTATTTCGTTGTTCCTGCGTAATATACACGTAACATTCCGTTCATTTTTCCGTAACAGGCCGGTAACATGAATCGTATAGACTTGAAACGATACCGTGATCCCTCATATGAAAGCATCTTTGGCCCAAAGAACTATCGCTCTGGCGGTATCTCTGTGTATTTCAACAACTCCCGTCCCGGTAAGCGCCCTAACGCAGGGACATTCTTTGCATCCGAGTACGCCCCTGTTTTCCGAACAGGCCCTTTCGACGCGAAACCTGTGGAGCACGATCGTTGCTCCAATACCCCATGCGCTGAAGGGGCTGCGTCTGGTGGCCGCGGGGATGGTGCTGGCGGCCGGGTTGTCTTTGGCTCAGACCCCGAGCCAGACGCCCGTTCTCACGCCGTATCAGCGCACGATGCTTGTCGACCAGATCAGTCCTCAGCCGCTCAGAACCCTTCTTCAATTTGACCAGGAACGCGAAGCCGCCATGCGCGAAACGGCCCTCGGATATGTGGCGAAAGGCGATCCACGCGTTATTCCGCTATTGCTCGATATCCTCGTTTATTTGCCAAGGTACGGAAACCCTATATCGGACATGAAATCGTGGCAGGAGGAGCAAACTCAGATCGCCGAGATGCTGCAGGGCGTCGGCTTTGACCGGGAGCGCGCGATTCCCGAGCTTCTGGCCGCGCTTCGGCTTCCAGACGCCAATCTCCGGGCGCGGGCGCTCCTGTATCTGGGGAACTTACGCGATGTCCGAGCGGTGGACGCCGTGGCGGGCTTCCTGGAAAGTTCTGACGCTGTTGAACGGTCTCTGGCTATTCGCGCTCTCGGGCTGATGAACGCGCGCGCATGGATTCCACGCATTGAACAAGACCTTCGGCATCCGGACCCGAAAGTGCGGCGAGCCGCGGTCCAATCGCTGCGGCTCATGGAGCACACGGTCAAAGATCCCGAGCTGATCCCTTATTGGCTGTTAGAAAGGGGAGATTGGGATGAACTGAAATCGTTAGGTGAACAAGCGCGTCCCGCCTTGATTCTGGCCGTTCAAAGCCATGGTCCTCTCGAGTTGAATTCCCTCCGTTTCCTCACGACGATGGGCGGTGACGACGTGGTTCACCTGGCCGGCGTCCGTCTGCGGGAGTTCGCCCACGAGCTGTCGACGTACCCCGCGTCGGAATTGGGGATCCAGATGGTTGAGGAACGATGGACTTTTCAAGAAGTCATCGTATTCCTTCTGCGTCATACGAGTCCCGCGGAATTTAACGAAGCGATGGAACCCTTTCGCCGGGTTGCTCTGAACAGTTTCGGTACGCCAAATGGGAGTGTTCACTTTATCGCTCGCCGTATCATGGAACACGCCAGCGACGTGTTGAGCGGGCCGGAGTGTAAAATTCTCTGGGGACCCACCCGACAAGAGCGAACCGCGTCCTGGTTTCAGGAGCACTGGCGGACGCTGGCAAACAGCCTCGCCGCCGCCTCGGCGTTGCTTTGGGGATTGTTCGGTGCGGCCTATCTGCTCGCCCGCGGGAAGGTTCTGCCAAAAGAGCCCTTGCCCGTCCTGGAATCGATCTCGACTCTCGTCATGTCCGGCGAAAAGGAAACCATGTCTGACAACAGGGCAATGTTCACGGCCTTGGCCCTGTATGGAATGGAAAATGCGCTTTTATACCTGGCCGTCCAAGCCGGCTGGGTATGGACAGGGAGCATGGGGTTTTACCTGGCCGTTCTTGTCGCCCTCTGGCCGGTTGCGGCCCGTCTTCCCGCCTACGGCTTCAAATGGCGGGTCTATCCCGGCATTCGCTATAAGGTGGATCGGAGGCTAATGCGTTTTACCCTTTATCCGCTGCTTTACATCAAGGCGCTTTGGACTTATTATGTTCGATCCCCGGCCGTGAACCCCGACCATTTTTTAATCGTCGAGCGCCATCGGTCCGCCCTTCCCCGGCTGCAAACGGTGCTGGAACAATGGCAGGCCGCGCACGGCGTTCTTACGGTGAGTTCTGAGCCATCTCGACGCCGGCTTCTGCGCGGGCTTACGGCGAATAATAGCGTGGCCAACAAGATCTATTCAGCCTGGGTCGTCAGCCAGATTCCGATGGCCGAGACGGCGGAACCCCTCATGACGCTCGTTCTGGATCAGGAGGCGAGCGTTCGCCAGGTGGTGCGCCTCGCCCTGTCGAAGCTCTCTCTCAGCGATGAACAGCAGGCGCGACTGACTCTTCTGCGGCTGCGCAGTCCCGACGTAGAGGACCAAAAAAATGCTTTGGCGTGGGTCATCTCACATCCCGAATTGGATAAGGAAGAAGGCCGGCACGTCATCCGGCGGTCGTCGTTACTCCGCTGGCACTCCCTCTTTACGGAGGATGTTCGCAATAAGCCGCCAGAGGATCAGGGTCCTTACGAGAAGCAGGTCGTCGAAGCCGTCGGTCGTTATATGGCCATGCGATCCGTCAGCGACGACTATCAGTTGATGGAAGAATACGAAGCGATTGCCGATCTCGCGTCGGTCGTCCATGACAATCTCCCACTGTGCCTCAACAGTCTGGCGAACCTCAAGCTCGGAATCAACGACATGGAGCCTTTGCGTAAGGCGCTCCCGCTGAATAATCCGTTAACCCGAATCATCCGAATGCTCGGAGAGCCTCCGGATCTGGCGGACGGATTTTCCGACGTGGTTCTGCATATTCGAAAATCCGGCCAATGGGATCACTTCTTCCAATTGATTCTCGATGTGGCCAGGAGCAAGCAGCGCTCCGCCCCTGTCGAAGTGAACGGGATCCTCGACGTTCTGAGAGCCATCGATCAACGTGAAAACACAGGGTTTGCCTGGATCCTATCTAAGGCCAGAGCGCATGAGGAGTCGCCCATCTTTGGATTGCCGGCTGATTTGATCGATGTGTTGATCAATGTGTATCGGGAATTGCGTCCTGTGCAAAGACTTGCTCGATGGAATGCCGATCGTTGGGCTGTTTTTTCGCGTGATATTCAGGACTATTACAACACTGGACTCAAGGTGATCACGTTGGATCTATTTAGATATTTCCAGGGTCACCGGCATGATGCCGCGGTGATCGGTCAGTTCCGTCTCGATGTCGAGAACGCCACGCAGGACATCGCGTGGGGTTCGTTCTTCGGATTCCCGAAGAAATTTGCCGGGGAGTATGGGATCGGCGATGCGGAATCCCTGGCGCTTCTGGCCCGGTATGGCGACATTGCGAATTACGGCCTTCAGGATTACACCCGGATCTACAGGGATGTCGCCAATGCCTTGGCGCTGCGGACACGGGAAACCTGGACGTCCGAGGTCCCGCCAGTCCTGCGGACGCTCTACCGCCTGCCCGCCACGCGAAGTCAGATTGTTTTCGCGCCAACGGAATCCATCAGCGAACAAAATTTGACGGACCTGACTCAGCGTCTGACCGGATGGATGCAGGATCCGAAGATCAAGACCTTGGACGATGTTTTGGCCTCGCTGGAGGGTCCTCTTGATGGCGTCTGCGCCTGGGGTCTGCAAAATGCGCCTATCCTCAAATCTGCCCCCGGGCGCGAGTCGTTCAGCCGGTTTCCCATGACGGCTCCCGAGCAGGTCACCTGGCTGCTTCAATGGTCCACGCTTCTGGGCGACACCATGAAAAACGAATTGAAACCCGAGCTGCAGAAGCGTCTGGAGAAAATGGTTGAAAGAGCCGACCCGACGGTCAGGCAGATCGAAAGCCGCATGAGCGCCTGGGGCTTCCGCTGGGTGCGGTTGTCGGATCTGAACCGGCTGCTGGGACCTTCGGAGTCCGACCTTGGCAAACTTCTGCGGGCGGGGGATATCCAGGCTTTAGTGCAAGCCTATCAGGATAAGTGGATCCTGAATATCCCTCTAAGCGAGCTCTCGAACACGGCCAGTTTCAACGCCTGGATCGATCGGAACCTTCTGTCTGTACAACGGCACCTAGGGTTATCGGAACGAGAAGTCCATAATCTCCGAGACGTGTTGGACGAAGCGCGCGAGAACCTTCTCCACAATGAAAAACCTATGGCCGAATTCAGGCGGCGTCAGTTCATCACGGAGATCCTGCGGCGCATGCTTCAGGAGTACGGCGGCCGAGTGGATGAGATCCGGCAGATCGGAAGCCGATACAAAGAAACAACATCTGAAACGGACCAATCAATCTTCGTAGGTTGGTATGACGACCTTCTGCATCTGATCCTGGAATTAACGGGCTCGAACGTCTGCACGCTTTGGGACCGGGCGCGCCAGGTTCGGGAGGGAGTCCAGGAGGGGTACCACTTTGCCGTCCTGGCGTTAAAAGATTCGACCGGCCGCGCCTTCGGGTGGTCCCAGGTTCAATTATTGAAGACGCCCCTGCAGAACACACCCAATCGTGAAAATCGGGGTTACCGCGTGCTGGCGATGACAGGGATCAATCTGTCGCAAAAGGAAATTCCGCTTGAGAGAGAGCGCGCCGTTCTGGCCCTTCTCAAGACCGCCTACGAGCTCAAAGAGTCCGCCGGTCTTCAGGGCGTTGTGATCCCGCTCAACACGGCGCGCGAAGGGACCCTCTATTCGATTTACACCAACCAGCCGGCCATCCATGGCTTCATGGAGAAGCTGGTGGCGGCTGGAATTCTGGTTGAAGGCGAGTTGGCCGCCCCCGTGACCCTGAGTAAGGAGCCACACTACACCTACCAGAAGGTCTGGATCCTGACCCGCGCGCCCGACATTCCTCTGGAAGTGGTGGCCTCCGGCCAGGCGGCCGCGGAACAGGACAAGCAGGACAGCGTTCTGTCCAAAACGCATCGGTCCTTTGGGCAACGGTTAGGCCATGTCCGGCACAATGGCGAATTGCCGGGGGACGCCGCGGAACGATTGGTTGAACAGCTCGATGAGGCGCTCAGCGATATGCCCCAGGAAGTCATTTCCGGATTCCGGGATCAGTTGCGTGACTCCGGCCTGGCTCTTGAGGTGATCTATGAACCGACGATGCCCAAAAGCTGCGTGGTGCCGAGCAGGGAAGCGATCACCATTTTCCTGGGCAGGGATGTGATTTATGGAAAGGGCCTCATCGAGCCTCTCGGGCTTCGAGAGGCTCTCGCGGAATCGATCGTCACGCAGATCGTCCCCGGGTATCAGGCCTTGAAAAGAGAGTCTGTAACCAATGAGAACGCCTGGCTTAAGATTGAACTGATCAAAGGACTGCTCAATTTCAAGCAGCGAATTCCTCTCCATCATAGGCTCCTCAATTGGTATGCCTGGACGCCGGATCATTATTGGCACGACAAAGCGGCGGCGGAACAGTCAAGGCTCCGTTCAGTTTATGCCGAACAGCTCGCCAAGGCCACCGACGGGTGGACGCATCTTCATCAGTGGAATGTGTTCCTGAATGTCATGTCGGGTGCCGATCCGAAACTTCTGGTCAGCAACTATCTCGAGATCCTCAGCCGCGATCCGATGCTGACGGATCCTCTGCTGGGCGGCGCTGAGGTTTATCGGCTCATTGAGCGCATCGCGTCGGCCGACGTCGAAACGCCGGTCAGTTTTGCGCATGTACGAAACGTCGTAAAAGACGTTTTCATGGAGGGCAAAGTGTCGGTGTCCGCCGGCAGCACGGTAAAGACGGTGCAGGCATTCGCCGATTTCAACGATCCGGCGGTCTCGGCCTGGATGGATACGCTGCTCCGGACGAAGAATGCCGGAGAGTTCTATGAGACGCTTCATCATCTCGTGATGTATGTTCTGCCCCTCTCTCCTTCCGCTGAAGATCCCCGGTTCAGGGAATTCCTCATGCACCCGGAAAAAGATCTCATGGCCGCGCCGGACCGGGGAGCCGCCGTCCGCGGCTATCTGGAAGACCTGATGAAGAGGCGTGTCGGACGCACCGCCTGGAATGTCGCGCGCGATCAGCTGCGCGCCAGCCGCGGCGACGCGGTGATTCCTTCTTATGAATTGCTGCACAGGCGGCTTATTGAGGGGGAGGATGAATCGGGCTCACCACGGGACTGGACAGGAGACCTGTTTGTCATCCCGGCGCGAAGAGGCGAAGACGATCAACCGCCCTTGTCTCAGACAAGTTTCGGGGCCGGATTGGCCTTCCTCATCGCGAAAATCGTCGTGCCGTTCATGGCCACAGTCCATAAAATTCAAGTGCCGGCCGGCTTCGAACTCGCCCTCGCCCTGGCCGGGTCCGCCAGTATCCTCTACGGGATCTTCCTCAATCGTCGCCGCCTCATGCCGGCAACCCGCCCACTTCCCCTGATAAGGCGATTCGCGTAGGAAGGAACGCATCACATCTGCGGTCAGGTTTTGCGGGTAAACAGCAGGACATCCTGGTCCGAATAGAGGAGCTTCCAGCTTTTCGGAGGGAAGAAATAGATAATCCTGTAGCCCATTGAGACCGGGTCCGGGGTGCAGATCAAAGCGCTGCGAACTCCATAGCGCTGGAGAAAGGTCTGCCAGGCTTTCGGGCCTTCGAGCTTCGCCTGCGCCGCGGCCTCGCGCAGCGCGCTGAAGCCCTCCACCGCCGCTGAACGGCTATCCAGGAAAACACCGGGCTCGCCTTTGAATCGCCAGATCCAGTAGGAGCCGAGCACCCAGTCGTTGTAAAACGGCCCCGGCACGTGACGCTGTTCAATGTAATCGAGCACGCCGGGAGTCGAGATCCCAGTCGATACGCCTCCCTGGATCCCGCGCGCATTCTGGACGCTCCACAAGAAAAGCAGAGGAATTGAAAGCGACGTCAGGACGCCGTTCCATCGTCGGGTAAATCCCGCGGCCGGAGAGGCCGCCAGAAAGGGAACCGCCGCAAGGACGAAGAAGGGCACATTTCTACGGTGACGGACGGTGCCAAACGCGGTTGCGGCGAGAATCAGGATCACCGTCCAGCGCCATCGCCTGCCTCGGCCGGCCAGAAGCTCCAGCCCGCAGAGCGCCAGAGTGATCCAGAACATCCACCACGTGATTTGCCAGGGCGGAGGGGACCACTCCATCGCGGGGCTCCGCTGCGCCATCCAGGATACCCGCCCGATGAAGAGGTGCAACCACGGGCCATAAGGATTGAGGAGTGTTGCCGCCGCGCACATCGCCAGAATCCATCCGAAGCGTGGCGGGAGGCGACGGTGATCTAGTCGTCGTCCAATAGACCAGAGACCCAGGCTCACCAGTCCCAGCGCAAACCCTCCGTGAGCGTTCGCCCAGAGTGCGAAGAGAAGCGGCCAGGCCAGGAACCCTCGGAAGGAACGCTCCGGGACTCGATCGGCGTCCGCAAGGCCAAGCAGAAGAAAACCAAACGCCAGGGCGGAAAGGAGGTCGGCTCGTTCGCTCCAGGCGGCCCGTCCGGCGTAGAAGGCCCAGATCGCTGCCGTGGTCGCCAGCCAGGAGGTTCCCCCCGACCTTCGGACCCTCAGCCACACGCTGGCGAGGATCGCGAGAACACAGAATGATTTCGCCACGATGACGCCGGCCCAGCCGCCAAGGGCGTACACGGCGTAGAGGGCGATCTGGAAAAGCCATTCGCCGTTGATCCACGCCGCCCCGCGCATCGTCCAGGAATAGGGATCCTGTTTCAGAAAGTGGTGGGTACTCCAGAGCCGCCGGCCCGCTTCCAGGTGCCACCAGATATCATTTGACCGGACCGGTGTGAGCATCAGGAAGAAGAGGCCGACGAAGGCCAACGCCGCCATCAGATGATTTCGCGCGGAATGGTCAGGGAACCAACGCTGCAGACGGGATTCCAGAAGACGCATAATCACGCCATGATACCTTTTTGGTTGGAGGATGAATTTGCTCAGATTGTCAGCAATCTAGTACTCTATTGAAACTTCCAGATTTCTTCCTTTTTGGTGGTGGATATAGCTCAATTGGTTAGAGCGCCGCCCTGTGGCGGCGGAGGTTGCGGGTTCAAGTCCCGTTATCCACCCCACTTTCACAACTCAGAACTCAGAGCTTTGAGCTCAGTGTTCAAAAAGCTCTTTGACTTCTGAGCCCTGAGTTCTGAGTTGAGTGCTCTGAGTCCTGATTTCCCCGTGAATTAATCTTGGAGTTTTTACTCTAAGTAAGTGAAGGCTATTTCACTTACTGGAGGATATATGAATTCCGAAAACACGTTCCAACATCGTTTCATCCGTTTCAGCGCGGAGGTTCTTCTTCTAGTCGAAAAGCTACCTAAGACCCAAACCGGCCGGCATATCGCCGACCAATTGCTCCGCAGTGGAACTTCCATCGGGGCCAACGTCCAAGAGGCGCGTTCTGCCGAATCCCGACCAGACTTCATCCACAAAATGCAGGTCGCCTTGAAAGAATTGCGCGAAACGGCTTATTGGCTGGAGATGATTCACTGCGCTGATCTCGTCGATCCATCGGCGCTTGGTGAGTTGCCCGGTCGATGCGAGGAGCTCACGGCCATCCTCGCCAAGTCAGTCATAACTGCCAAGAAGAACGCCGCCTAGTTGCCAAGAGCACGATTCAAGAGTTGATCGGCTGGTAAAGAATCCCGAAATGCTGTCCGCATTGATGAAAGGTGGAGGTACTCGGTCAATGATCTTGGCGCTCAAGGTTTCCCAAAAGCTCCTCGAAAGATGATCAGTATGAAGTATATCTGGGCCTATTGGAACCCTCAAAAATGCGCCTAAATTGTAACCTGATTGTAACTTTCGCTGGTTAAACTTAATTACGAGCAACTGCGCTCGAGATTCTATGTCCAAGAAACGTGTTCAGCCGATAACTGTCTGGTTGGTTGGGTGTCTGCTTTTCGACCCGACCTTTCCCGTCGCTTGCCATGCCTCCGTCGAACGTCCAAATTTGAGTATGACCTTAACCGCCGAGATCGCGACACAGGCACTCGCTAGCCGAAGCGTCCATAGCGGAACGTCTGTCTTGGCACTGGAGATGCCTGGTGACGAAGCGATCTTCGAGCAAGGCGTTCGATCGGTCATCTCTGCAGTTTTAGATAAATCCGCGTCAGCCTCTTCGGTTTCCGCGAAGGTGACACATGACGTTCCTATGGAGACCCTCAATGTCCCTACAGCTCGTCAAGATACGCTGAGAACGGACCTTGGCGTCAAGAAAGAGCAAACCTTTTCTACAAGATTGAAAACCGTTTTTGTCTTGTCCACATTTTTACTAATTATTATCGACTGGCTATCTAAAGCTCTGGCAACAACCTACTTTCCTGCATTTGCGTTCCAGAACGAAGTGATTGTGGGAGGATTGCCAGTTTTAAACGGCCTTTTCTCCGTAGGCCACTTCATGCATGATCAGCAGTTTTTCCTCGAAGGCATCGGACCGGCGAGCCGTTTTATTCCGCTAGTTTCAGTCGCAACATTATCTTTTTTTATTAAAACCTTTGGACGCCGCGTTCCTGGTGCGATGATCTTGCTGACGGCTGGAGTGCTTGGAAATGGCCGAGAATTTCTACTCTATGGAGCTACAACCGACTGGCTTAGTTTTGGAGGAGGTGCCCTGAACTTAGGTGATGTCTTTGCCCTTATCGGTGGAATTATTGCCGTATCATGGATTTTCAAGCAGCCCTTTCAATCGCACGGAAAATATCCAATTGCCTCAAAATCTGCCTAGTAGTCGCACAAAAGGTTTCAATAAATCTGAACCCCACCCGAAAAGTTCTATCTTTTAACCAGTTTGGGACCCCATCGCTTTGCGCAGTGCGCAAAGCGACCTCAAACCTCAAATGGACCACCTCAAATCTTAAAGATTTCACATGTTCGGTTTGAGGTTTGAGGTGCCGTTCGATCTTGCCTTTGCCGTGAGAACGGACTGAGACAGTATCGCGACTAGCTCCCCTGCCTCTTTGAGTAGGCCGGCTACCGTTTCCGCCGGCAATACCTCAGCCAGTTGGATCAAGGCAAGCCAATAGCTTTAGCGAGGTCGGAAAAAGAAAAAATCCCTGGCACCCGATCTCAGCAACGCGTGCTCACAGCAGCCTGATTGAATTTTTGGTGGTAACGGCTGACGTCGTCGAGCGTTTGACAAAAGACCCCGCCGAGACGTACGATCACTCCCGTGAAATCGCCCAAGAATCCATCCAAAGAACCGTCTCTGCCTTCCCAGGACGAAACCCGACGCGCCAACGTGCTGAGGGAAGAAATGCTTTCGCAGTTCCGCATGTTTGGAGAGTCGTTGTCCATCATCCGCGAAGAGGTGACTGGTATCAAGCCCAGGCTCGATAGAGTCGAAGAAAAGGTGACTGTTTTGGAATCTGCGGTCCGTACCAATGGCCGAGACATAAACGCCCTGAAGGATGCCGTTCACGGGAATACCGAAGCCACCCACGCCATGCAGACCGACCTCAAGAGCATCAACCAACGGCTCTCCGCCATTGAGGCTTAGGCGGACCCGCCAACGTTGTAGTGGCGGGGAAGTGGTTGAGACCAAGTCCTAACGCCGCTTCCGCTACGCCGCCTCCAAGAGATGAGTTCTAATCTCGTGCAGAATGCGACCCCATCGCTTTGCGCAGTGCGCAAAGCGACCTCAAATCTCAAATGGACCACCTCAAATCTTAAAGATTTAACATGTTCGGTTTGAGTTACCGATATTCGAGCCAGAAAAACCGAAGACGCGAGAGCTCGATAAGTTAATTAGTTAGGACCGTCCCGGATCCCGCCGGATCCCGGAATCGCAAAGGCCCATTACCAAAGGCCCATAGATTTTTTACCTGTTGGCCTATGGCACTCACGGCATACCGGCGCTACTCTTCAGCAGAGGCTCTGCGAGTGTCATGGGCAAGTCAATGCGAATCGATCTTCCTATTGAGCGGTGGGGTAGAAAGGGGTGGCAACAGATCGTTGCCTGCGGCCTCGTGTTGGCCATGGTGAGTGATCTTGTCCCTGTCTCATTCAATGCAGCCCGCCCTCGCAAGACCTCGGATATCCTCCGGACAAGCCCCTATGAATACGAAGCCCTCAATGGCCGGGCCATCTGGGTTCGGAGCATTATCAGAACATGGTTTTCGCCCGTTGAGATTCTCCGTCATCAGACGTGGGAATTACTGCACACACCGTCACTGACACTTCCACAGAGTGTGCAGGCTCTCCACATCAGTACATCGGCGGCAGAACAGGCCTTTAAGGATCTTCTGGAATTGACCGGTGCGACGAACGTGCAGGCCGCCGTTGAGCGTTTTATCGCCGGGAATCCCCGTGACCCCGCTCCTCGAACCCACGCGCCGGCCATGCAGCTCCGGCAGGTCCTGCGTAAAACGCTTCCGGCCGAGTATTCCCAGCTGCAGGTGGAGCTGGAGGCGGACCCGCGGTTGATCCCCGATTCCAAGAGCGGCTTCCTGGGAATTCTCCATGGCCGTGGGAAGACCGCCCGTTTCCGCGTACATCAGGCAGCGTTCGATGAATTGGAACGGCTGCCGAATAACAAAGCAGGGGCGGATATGATCCAAAGAATCGCTAACCATGAGCGAAAGGAACTCACGGGGCAGCTTCATTCCCGTGCTCTAGCTGGAGATGTGATTCTCCAGCGCTTTATCCGTCGAGCCATTGCGAAGCACCGCCCGGCGACCATTCAGGAGATTCCGGTAGGTGTCATTTGCCTCGATCATTGGGATTTCATTATCGGCCAGTTCTGGGAAAAGGTCCGGAGACATGGATTGATCGAGGCCCTTGTGCGCGACTGGGCAGGGGATTTGGCAGGTCAGGAGGTCCAGCTTCTGGCGACCGATTTAACCCATGATCCGGTCCAGCGACCCTACCACCGATTTACCGTGATGCACCGGCAGCCTCAATCGCTTTCGTCTGCCGGTACGCGACCAGTTGGCTCGGCTATAGGACAGGAAGAGGCCGACCTGCATGAAACGACAGCCCAGAGACTTGAGAGTTATCGGAGAATCCTCAAAGACGGGCAGTTCTGGAAGGAGTCTGACGGACCAGATATCGAAGAATGGATGGTCTGGCAGGAGGGCGGGGCTTATGGCTCCTGCGAGCTTACTCATCTTGTCGCCAAGCTCGATCTTCGCACGGGGGCATTCCATGTAGAAGGCAATATCAGCACGACGCGTGGCGGGGAGAATGAGAATCCCTTCGAATATAGCGAAGACCCCCTTCAACCCAGACGTCTTGAGGGATGGGGATGGTCCGATGGTGTAGTAGGGGCTGTCCCCGAGATTACGTTTCGGGCCAGACTACCGGATGGATCGATAAATGGGTCTGGAAATGCTTTCCTCATCTTTTTAAAGAAACATTCGGGGATGACACCGAAGAAATGCCTGGTCCTGGACTTGGACGGTGTAATGTGGATGGGCACGCTGGATGAAGGCCTGCAACATATCTGGTCTAATGTCATCTGTGAACGTTTGCAGAAGAAAGCTCTGGAACTGCAGAAACGGGGCGTGCTCCTGGCCATTAATAGTAAGAACGACCCGGAGTTGGTTCTCCGGGCTCTGCGCGGATTTTCTTTAATGGGTCTTAGACCGGAGCATTTTGCGGTGATTAAAGCGAACTTGCAGGACAAAGCGGCCAACCTGCGTGAAATCGCCCGCGAACTGAATATCGGTCTGGACAGCATCGTCTTTCTGGATGACCAGGCCTTTGAGCGCGAATGGGTTCGAATGGCCATTCCTGAAGTGGATGTCCCGGATTTCCCGACCGGCAATGAGTGGCCGAACTTTCTGGCAAACCTTGACGCCTCTTTCGCGCAGTCTCCCGTCACCGAGGAAGATACGAACAGGACCGACTATATCCGTCAGGAACACCAGCGCCGTCAGGCCCACGAGGAGGCCGCCAGCTACGAGGCCTACCTTGCGGGGCTAAGGATGGAGCTCTCGGTTTCTGTCAATGACGCCTCCCAGGTAAACCGGATGGCCCAACTCACTCTGCGGACCAACCAGTTCAACTTAACCAATCGTCGCTATACGTCTGATGAACTTTCCCCATTGCTGGCGTATCCTGAAAGCACCGGAACGCGGGCTTATACGTTCCACCTGCGCGACCGCATCGGGGACAGCGGAACCGTTGGTGTTGTCATCGCGCGCCGTATGGCGTCGGCTGTCTGGCATCTCGACACTTTTTGCTTGAGCTGCCGAGCCATGGGCCGCGGCGTGGAATATGCGATGCTGGGATATGTTACGTCGGACTTGGAAAAGAAGGCCGCTGCGAAAGGCATCATCGGGGAATATGTGGCGACGGAGCGCAATCAGGGTGTCGCCGATTTCTACCAGGCCAGGGGCTTTACGCCTGAGCCGGCAAAAGACGGCGGATCAGCCTGGAAGTGCGAATTCGGCCGAACGAAACTGCCGGCCATTCCAGACTGGATTCAGATGAAAGGAGGCCATCAACAACTCATCGCGCTTCATGTTCTCGAAGACGCGGCCGGACGGGCGTTCAAGCACTTAGGGGAATTGACCGGAGCTCTGAGCGTGCAGGAGGCGGTTAAGCGGTTTATCTTCGCTAATCCCCGCGACCCCGCTCCTCGGACCCACGCACTGGCCATGCAGCTCCAGCAAGCCCTGCGCGATGCACTCCCGGCTGAATACAAAATCTTACAGGTGGAATTGGAGACCGATGGACGACTGATTCCAGATACCCGAAATGGATATCTCGGCATCCTGTATGGCGCTGGCGCCACAGCCCGTTACCGCGCCCACCAGGCGTTGTTCGATGAATTGGAAAAGCTGCCGGATGACGCCACGAGAACCGATATGATCCAGCGGATCGCCAATCATGAGCGCGATGAGCTGGAAGAGTTGGCGGCAGCTCAAGACTTATCCGGCCGAAGCTTGAGAGATCCCGAAGCCGAAAGGATTCACTCTCAGAAGCTCGCGGCCGATCCTGCTTTGGCAGACTTTTCGCGCCGAGCCATACGAGAGTATGCAAAATATCCTTCCATGGTCGGTCCAAGCCAGAATCACCGCAGAATAGTCCCGCTCATCGGAGCGGCGGCGTAGAACTCTGCACATTTCGCCTCGGTGCGGCGAACAGAAGTCAGGAACGTCCCCCGAAACCCTCGAAACCCTTTTGCTGATCAAATAATGTCGGTCGGCGGGCCCAGAGGGCCTTTGTCCTTGTGCTGGAGAATGTTGTCGCGGAGCTTGAGCAGAATCGGTTTGACCGCCTGAAGGGCCTTAAAGCGGTGGCTGAGGCCGTTCTTCAGCATGGGGCCCAGCTCGGCAAGTGTTTTTCCTTTATCCGGAACCAGAAAGACCGGGTCGTAGCCGAAGCCTTCTTCTCCGCGTGGTCGGTCCGTGATATAGCCGGTCAGTGACCCTTCCACCGTCTGTGTGGCGCCCTTGGGGACCGCCAAGGCCATCACGCATCGGAACCGGGCCCGGCGATGCTCCGTAGGAACTCCCTTCATCGCGGCAAGCAATTTTTTGTTGTTGTCCGCAAAACTGCAGTTGACGCCGGCATAGCGCGCGGAGAAGACGCCGGGCATACCGTCCAAAAATTCTACCTCGAGACCGGAATCGTCCGCGAGCGCGATGTGCCTGGTGAAGCGCGCGATTTCGTAAGCCTTTTTCTGAGCGTTCTCTTCGAGGGTCTTCCCGTCTTCTTCCACTTCCGGGGCGCCGGGGAAATTATCCAGCGTCAGGAATTGGACCGGGGTGTCGCTGAAGATGGCGAGCATTTCCTTGACCTTGTGCGGGTTGTGGGTCGCCAGCACGACGGTGAACGGCTCGTACGGCCGGTCGGAAGTCATGGTTCGACTCCGCTCACCATGATCCTGAGGCTTTGTCGAAGGATCATCGCAGGTCTCCCAGGATCTTCTTTTGAGTAACCAAAATTTTTCGGATCCCGAGTCGCGCGACGCGCAGAAGGTTGTTCAGGTCGCCCTGAGAAAAAGGTTTATGCTCGGCGTTCCCCTGGATTTCCACGTAATCTCCGGATCCGGTCATCACGACGTTGAGGTCTACCTCAGCTTTTACGTCATGCGCGTAGTCCAGGTCCAGATAAGCCTTGCCGTCAATCAGCCCGACGCTGACCGCCGCGACGTAATCGCGCACGGGCCAGGACATCGCGCGATGGTCTTTGCGCCAGCGGCGCAGGGCCTGGACAGCGGCGATAAAGCCGCCATTGATGGAGGCCGTGCGCGTGCCGCCGTCCGCCTGGATCACATCGCAGTCAATCATCAGCCCGGTCTCCGGAATGACGCTCAGATCCATCACGGCCCGCAGTGAGCGCCCGATGAGCCGCGAGATTTCCTTGGTGCGTCCGCCGGAGGCGATCCTTCCGCGCGAGGACCGGGTATTGGTGGCCCGGGGGAGCATCGAATATTCGGCGGACAGCCATCCTTTGCCCGCTTCCCTGGCATGGTCGGGGACGTCCGATGAAATAGATGCCGTGCAGACGACTTTGGTATGGCCCATTTGCAACAGACAGGACCCCTCGGGATATTTCAGGTAGTTCGGTGAAACGCGGATCGGTCGCAAGTGGTTCATGAAAGGCCCTCAAGGTTCCGCTGCAGGGATTGCAGCTTTTTCTGGATCTGCACCAGCGTCTGCTTCCGGTTTTCCACTTCTTCCTGAGGCGCGCGTTTGAGAAAGTCAGGATTTTCCAGCGCGATTTTCCCGCGGGACATCATCTGTTCGAGCTGACCCTTGTTTTTTATCAGTCGCGCCTTTTCTTTTTCTTTATCAATGAGTCCCTCGGCTTCGATATAAATTTCTCCTCCGCCGAAAACGGTGAAGAGGTAGTGCGTCGGCCTGTCCGCCGCGCTGAGGTCCAGCCTGGCGACTCGCGCCAGAGAACGGATGAAGGCCAGAACATCCGGATCCTTAAGGATGGCCAACGCATGGGCATCGATGTGGCGCAGGGAACAGGAGATCAGGGTTCCGGGCGGGATCACCGCTTCGCTGCGCAGCGTGCGGATGGCGGTCACCACGTCCTGCACGAGGGTCATCTTCTCTTTGGCCACCGGATCCAACCGTTCCTTCTCGAGACGAGGCCAGGGATGGATCATGATGCTGTCAACAGCCGTCGACAGAAAAGGCTTTAACGCCTGATAGAGCGCTTCCGTTTCGTAGGGCATGACCGGGTGGAGAAGGGCCAGCGACTGATCCAGGAGGTGCACGAGGAGCGTTTGTTTGACGGTGCGCGCCTTCACATCCGTCCCGGTCAGCGCCACTTTGGAAATTTCCAGATACCAGTCGCAGAGCGAGCCCCAGATGAATTCGTAGAGAGCGCGGGACGCGTCCGCCGGGTTATAGGCACCCAGCGATTCTGAGACGCGTTCGACGGTCGTCTGGAGTTCGTGAAGAATCCAACGATCAACCAGGGCCAAATCGTCATCCCGGCGAAAGCCGGGATCCAGGGCAACGTTCGACTGGGCCCCGACTTTCGTCGGGGTGACGGCTTTATACCCCTCGAGGTTCATCAGGACAAAGCGGCTCGCATTCCAAAGTTTGTTCGCGAAATTGCGGGCCTTCAGGAACGACTCGTCGGCCAGGTGCAGGTCCCGTCCCGGGATGCTGGACTCCGCCAGCGAGAAGCGGAGCGCGTCCGTCCCGAACTGGGCCATTTTTTCCAGGGGATCAATCACGTTGCCGAGCGATTTGGACATCTTCTTCCCATGCTTATCGCGCACGATGCCGTGAATGTAGACATGGCGGAAGGGGACGTCATTCTGGAATTCGAGTCCCATCATCACCATGCGCGCGACCCAGAGATACAGGATTTCATGCCCGGTGACCAGGACAGACGTGGGATAAAACGTCTTCAGGTCATCGGTCTGCTCCGGCCAGCCGAAAACAGAAATCGGCCAGAGGGCGGAGGAGAACCAGGTGTCGAGGACATCGTCATCCTGTCTGAGCGAGCCGCTCCCGCACTGGGGACATTTCTGCGGTGGTTCTTCCGCCGCGATCGGAGGACATTTCGACTCGCAGTAGTACACCGGAATTCGGTGGCCCCACCAGATCTGCCGGGAAATGCACCAGTCGCGGATGTTGTCGAGCCATGCCGTGTATGGCTTCTCCCAGGAGGAGGGGAAAATTTTGACTTTGCCCTGGCGTGTGGCGTCGGCGGCCCGCGAGGCAAGGTCTTTCATTTTTACGAACCATTGTTCCGACACGAGAGGTTCGATGATAGTCTGACAGCGGTAACAGACCGCCGCGGACAGGCGGTAATCCTCGGTCTTTTCCAACAACCCCTGGGATTCGAGATCCTCGACGATACGTTTTCGGGCTTCGAACCGGTCCAGTCCGCAATACGCTCCGGCCTTCGCCGTCATTTTCCCGTCGAATCCGATCACGACTTCATGGGGCAGCTGGTGGCGTTCCCCGATTTCAAAGTCCGTCGGATCATGCGCGGGCGTCACTTTCACCGCGCCGGTCCCAAAGGCCGATTCCACGGCATCGTCAGCGATCACAGGAATTTCGCGGTTCATGAGAGGCAGTTTGAGCGTTTTCCCTATACAAGGCCTGTAGCGTTCATCTTGCGGATTGACGGCCACCGCCGTATCCCCGAGCATGGTTTCCGGCCGCGTCGTCGCCACGATGATAAAAAGATCGTCATTTCCCGCGGGTGCTGGCGGGGAACCCATGGGTCCCCTGCCAGAGACCGCAGGGGATGACGTTTTTGAGAGCGGATACCGGATATGCCAGAGAGATCCCGCACGCTCTTCATGCTCAACTTCGATATCGGCCAACGCGGTCTGGCAGCGCGGGCACCAGTTCACCATCCGGGGGCCGCGATAGATCAGGCCCTTCTTGAAGAGGACGACAAACGCATGGCGGACGGCACGAGAACATTGTTCATCCATCGTGAAGCGCGTTCTGGACCAGTCGCAGCTTGCCCCCAGCCGTTTCAGCTGCATGAGTATGGTGTCGCCGGACTCCCGCCGCCACTGCCACATCCGTTCGAGGAACTTCTCGCGGCCCAGGTCAAAACGGGTCTTCTTCTCAGAACGAAGCAATTTTTCAACCACATTTTGGGTAGCAATGCCGCCATGATCGGTCCCGGGAACCCATACGGTCTTGTCGCCCTGCATGCGATGCCAGCGAATCAGCACATCCTGAAGCGTGTTATTAAGCGCATGGCCCATATGGAGGCTGCCCGTGACATTGGGAGGGGGAATGACAATGGCATAAGAGCCTTTTCCTTGAGGGCCCGGCTGGAAATAGGCCTTTTGCTCCCATTGCTTGTACCAAGGGGCCTCGGTGGTTTCTGGGTCGTAAGTCTTATCCAATTCCATGACCTGCCATTCAATCAAAATAGACCTTTTTTATCAATTTGTTACATTCATTTCTTTTCCCTTGACACCCAATATGGGCGTTGGTATATATGTAGCGGGTTAGAGTATAAACTAAATGACACCAGCAGAAAAATTCAGGAAAAACCTCGGTCGCCGCCTCACGGTGATGCTTATTCCGCACAGTGAGTTCCGTCCGATTCAGCTCAATTTTTCCGTAGCTTTTCTCATCTTTATGGCGGTAGGCTGGACGGGGCTGACCGTCTGGTCTGGATTTATCGTCAGCCGGCATGTCGATTACTGGCGGGCACGGACCAACGAAAGCGTGCTGCGCGCCAAGATGTGGTATTTCACCCAGCAGATGCAGCAGAACCGCGAATACCTTGACCGCGTGAAGGAAACCGAAATCGCGCTGCAGAATCTTTTGAACATGAAGACGCGCAAGGCGATCGTGGAGTCGACGGACAAAGCCATGGGCGGACCGACGGCGATGGATAACCGCGCCTTGATCGGTATGTTGACCGGCCGCCGGCCCTCGCTTCGCGTGGAAGATATGCAGAGCCAGCTCGCCGATGTCGAACAGTCCGGGACTGCCGTTATTTCAAATTTCAAGGAAATATCGAGCTATATCAAAGATCAGCGCGAACTCTTCCGTTCCACTCCGATCGACTGGCCGGTCAGGGGCCGGATCACCTCCGGCTTCGGGCACCGCCGGGATCCCTTTGAGCAGGCGGACGGGGAATTTCACCGCGGGCTGGACATCGCCAATGCGCTGGGCTCGCCGATCAAAGCGACGGCGGATGGCGTCGTCCTGGTGGCTTCCTGGCAGGGCGGTTATGGACGCATGGTGATTATCGATCACGGGCGAGGATTCAGAACTTACTACGGCCACACATCGAAACTTCTGGTCAAACCTGGGGATCGCGTGAAGCGCGGCGATGTGGTCGCGCTCATGGGGACCTCGGGACACAGCACGGGATACCATCTGCATTACGAGATCTGGCAAAATGGCCGGGCTGTGAACCCGATGCGATTTGTCAAAGTTCAGGAGGATTAACCCGATGTTTGGAAACAACAACGGTAATGAAAGAGTGGAAACTCATCTGGAAACCGTCATTGGCGCTGAATCCTCTTTTCAGGGAACCCTGCGGTCCAAGGGGTCGGTCCGAATCGATGGAAAAGTCGAAGGCGGCGTGTCCGCCGAGGGCGTCATCCTGGGAGAACGCGGCGAAGTCCAGGGCGACATTTCCGCGCGCACCGTCGTGGTGGGTGGCAAAGTCACCGGCAATGTTCACGCTACCGAGTCTCTCGAACTCCTGGCCAAGTCCCAGGTGTTCGGCGACCTCCACGCGCCGCAGCTCTTGATTGCCGAGGGAGCGATCTTTGAAGGCAGCTGCCTGATGGCTTCCGAAAAAGCGAAAGTCATCGAAGTCAACGTCAACGGCTAGTCGTAACGCCAAGCGGTAGGCATCCTCTGATATCTCCTCGTCGGAGCCCACCAAATCCAAGTATCCTTCGTCGTGAAAACCTGATAGACTGATGCATCAAGGAGGCTAAGACCGTGGTCAAATCCATTCGTCTCAACCGTCGCAGAACCATTGAGTTGCCGGCATCCATCTTTAAGCCCGCCGACCGCGTCGCCATTGTGTCCGAGGGGAATACGGTGATCGTGAAGAAGCTCGACGCCTTCCGCTTGTCCGATGTCGCGGAACGATCCGGCGGTCGTGGGATGTCCATGAAAGATGTCGTCAGAGAAATCCAGCGCTACCGCAAAGATAAGCGGTCATGATCCGCGTCGTTTACGACACCAATGTTCTGGTGTCGGGACTTCTGTGGAAGGGTCCGCCGCATCATCTTTTGCGACTCGTCGACGATGGGAAAGTTTATCTTTGTCTGAACGAGTCGATGCTTCAGGAGTTTGCCGACGTTATTCGCCGACCGACTTTTGCCCCGCGGCTTAAGCAGTTGGACGTGGAGCCCGGGCAACTCGTCGCACTTGTTCTGGAGAAAGCCCACCTTTTTGAAGACATTCCGGTTCCGCCGATCATCAAGGGCGACCCGGACGACGACCGAGTTCTGGCGTGCGCGATGGCGTCGCTCGCCTCCTACATCGTGACCGGCGATCGGCTGTTGTTAAACCAACGACAATTCGGCAAAGCCCGCATCATCACCCCGGCGGCGGCTGTTCCGATCTTCTCACGTCATTCCCGTTAAACGCCCGCCCCGCATGCGCCAGACCGCCGCCCCGTCAACTTTATAAGTCCGTCAGACGTCTGGCGGACGGTCATTGTCGGGACGGCAACAGCAATATTGCTCGCATCGCGAGCTTATGCGGAGGATGGTGCCGCCCGTGCGATTTCAGCGATTGGGAATGGGGGGTAAACTTCAAAAAGAACTTGAAGCGATTTGAAAGTTGTAACATGGTGACGTATTTGGTGACGTAAACGAGAGGTATGGCTTACCCTCGTCAGACGAAGGATGTTTTAAATGAAGTCAACGTCAACGGCTGAAGTCCTTCCTTTACTTCCTGTACCGCCTTTTCTAAAATACCTTTAACCAGCTGCTGAGCGGGGCTGGTTTTTCTGCGTCTTGGGGTCCAACACCAATGAATTTTCTTCGCAAGTATCAGGTTCACATCCTGGCCGGACTCCTGGCGTTCTTCCTCATTTATATCGCGCTAGGCTTTGGAACCAGTTTCTTCGTCAAAGGCTCTCCCAACGATACGATCATCGAAGTGGACGGCGATAAGGTCCCGTTGCGGCTCTTCTGGAGCCATTACTACCGCGCCCTCGATCAGGCCAAACCTCTGGATAAGGCCGGGCGCGATCAGAAGCGCGATGAAGCGATCCGGGACCTGGTTCAGGGCGTCGTGTTCCGGCGTGAAGTGCAGCGCTTCGGCATCACCGTGCCGGACCAGCAGGTGGCGGTGTCCCTGACGCAGATCCCCTCGTTTCAGAGCCAGGGACGTTTCAATCCTCAGCTTTACATGCAGGCGCTTCAATCCCAGCTGAAAATGCCTGCCCAGGATTTCGAAGAGGAACAACGCCTCTCGATCGGATTTTTCAAGCTGCGCTGGCTGCTCCAGTCGGCGATCAAAGTGACAGACAGGGAAATGGATTTGAACGGACAGTATCCGGAGTTTGTTAAAACCAATCGGATCGAGGACGTCGAAGACCACGATCCGAAGACAGGCAAGGTCACCGGACACCACAAGCGCCCGCGGACGGAGGCGGAAATTCGAGAGCTGTTCCGCAAGAAATTATGGGATGAAAAAACGTCCTTCGTTTTCAATCAGTGGCTGACCCAGGTGGGCCAGAAACTGCAGGTCAAGCCGCACCTGGACGTTCTGGAAGGGATTCAAAACTAATGGCGACACTCGTGGTGGTCGGTGTTCAATGGGGAGACGAAGGCAAGGGGAAGATTGTTCATCTCCTGGGCAAGCGCGCCGATACCGTGGTGCGCTACCAGGGCGGCAACAACGCCGGCCACACGGTCATTTTTGACGGCAAGCATTTTGTGCTTCACCTGGTGCCTTCCGGAATTCTCGAGCCCGGAAAGAAATGCCTCATCGGAAACGGCGTGGTCGTCGATCCCGAGGCGCTCGAAGAAGAGGTCCGCTTCCTGGAAAAGCGCAAAATTCGCGTCAAGGGACGTCTCTTCGTTTCCGATGCGGCCCACGTCATTCTCTCCTACCACCGGTATCTCGATTGTCTCCATGAGGACCGGGCCGGTGTCGGAAAAATTGGAACCACACGGCGCGGAATCGGGCCGGCCTACTCGGACAAAGTCGGCCGGGTCGGCATCCGGGTCGCGGATTATTTAAATCCAGGCGTTTTTCTTCCACTCCTCGAGAGCAACCTCAAGGAAAAAGCGCCGCTTCTGCGCCGCTTTGGCTCCTTGAACCAAATCCGCCGTGGCGTACTTAAGCGTTACCAATCGCTGCGGCGTTTTCTGGAACCCTTTGTCGTCAACGGGCCTCAATTCATTCATAAGGCGACGGCCGCCAAAGACATGGTCCTTTTTGAAAGCGCGCAGGGCACCATGCTGGATGTCGATTTCGGCACGTATCCTTTCGTCACGTCGTCCAATCCCGTGGCGGGAGGCGTTTCCATCGGCAGCGGCCTGGCTCCGACCATGATCGATGAAGTGCTCGGTGTCGTCAAAGCCTATACGACCCGCGTGGGAGAGGGGCCGTTTCCGACGGAACTTAAGGATGCGCTGGGGGAAACCCTGCGCCAAAAAGGGATGGAGTTCGGGGCGACCACGGGACGCCCGCGCCGGTGCGGATGGTTCGACGCGGTCGCCGTGCGGCACGCCGTGCGCATTAACGGCTCCAGCTGGCTGGCGCTCACTAAACTGGATGTCCTCGAAGGCGTGAACCCTCTCAAAATTGCCGTGGGCTATCGCGTTGGGAAGAAAGTGATCAGGGAATATCCCTCTGACCGCCAGTATCAAGCGGAAGCCAGCCCGATCTATGAGGAGATGCCGGGATTCGAGGGGTCCATCCGGGGCATGACGCGCTACGCGCAGCTGCCGGTGAACGCGCGGCGTTACGTGAAGCGTCTGGAAGAGCTGGTGGGCGCGAAGATGGCGATGATTTCTCTCGGGCGCAGCCGCGAAGAAACCATTATTCTCGACAGCAAATTCTTATGGAAACCATGATCTCTCAAAAACGTCATCCCCGGCGGTTTCTGGCCGGGGATCCATGGATCCCCCGCCTGCGACCGCGGGGGATGACGGTGTCGGTATGAAGGCACTTCTCGCCTTGGAATCGGGTCGTATTTTCAGCGGAATGTCCTTCGGAGCCGAAGGGGAAACCGCCGGCGAAGTGGTATTCAACACCTCGATGTCGGGCTATCAGGAAATCCTGACCGATCCCTCTTACGAAGGACAGATCATCACGATGACGTCTCCCCACATCGGCAATTATGGCGTCAACGAAGAAGACGCCGAGAGCCGCAAGCCCTTCGGGGCCGGCTTCATTGTCAGGGAAATCAGCGGACTCTATTCCAATTGGCGCGCCAAGGAGAGCCTGCAGGCCTATATGCAGCGCTACGGGCTTGTCGGGCTTACCGAGGTGGATACGCGGGCGCTCACCAAGCACCTGCGCGAGACGGGTTCTCTGCGCGGCGTGATCTCGACGCGCGACCTGGATCCGAAGAGCCTGGTGGCAAAAGCGCAGGGCTGTCCGAGTATGGCGGGAGCGGACCTGGCCAGGGTGGTCACCTGCGAAAAACCGTATCAGTGGCTCCGCGAGGGAGGGCGCTGGGTCCGGAAGACTATCGAGAGCGCTCCCGAATTGTCCTCCGGCGAACATGTCCGGGTCGTGGTCATGGATTTTGGCATCAAGTTCAATACGCTCCGGAGTCTCGCTCAGCGTGGTTGCCAGGTGCTCGTCGTTCCGGCGACCAGTTCCGCCAAGGCCATCCTCGATTTTAAGCCGAGCGGGATTTTGGTCTCAAACGGTCCCGGGGATCCATCCGCCGTCACCTATGGGATCGAGGCATTGCGGCAGCTCATAAAAACTCTTGGACAGGCCAAAGCCCGGGAGCGTTTTGCCATCATGGGCATCTGTCTTGGCCATCAGCTGCTGGGCCTGGCGCTCGGGGGAAAAACGTTCAAGCTCAAATTCGGCCATCGCGGGGGAAATCACCCGGTGAAGGACCTGACCACCGGAAAAATTGAGATCACGTCGCAGAACCACGGTTTTGCCGTCGACGCCTCGAGTCTCCCCGCCGCTGACGTGGAAATGAGCCATGTGAACCTGAACGACAACACCTGTGAAGGACTGCGTCACCGGAAGCTTCCTGTTTTCGCCGTGCAGTATCATCCCGAGGCGTCGCCGGGGCCGCACGACGCGAGTTATCTGTTCGATCGCTTTATGGAGACGATGGGCCAGCATGCCAAAAAGAACTGACCTGCGCACGATTCTGATCATCGGGTCCGGCCCCATTGTTATCGGGCAGGCCTGCGAGTTCGACTATTCGGGGACTCAGGCGGTCAAAGCTCTGCGCAAAGAAGGCTATCGCATCGTCCTGGTGAATTCCAATCCGGCGACGATCATGACCGATCCTGAGCTGGCGGATGCCACCTACATCGAGCCTCTAACGCCGGAAATTCTTGAGGAGGTTATTGCCAGGGAACGCCCGGAAGCGCTGCTCCCGACTTTGGGCGGACAGACGGCGCTGAATCTCGCGGTCGCGCTGGCCACGCGCGGCATCCTGGATAAATACAAGGTTGAGCTGATCGGGGCCAAGCTGGACGCCATCAAGAAAGCGGAAGACCGGCAGCTGTTCAAGAAAACCATGCAGGATGTCGGTCTGAAGGTTCCGAAAAGCGGCTATGCCCGTTCGATCGCTGAAGGGGAAGAGATTTCCCGCAGTATCGGTTTTCCCATGATTCTGCGCCCGTCGTTTACGCTGGGCGGCATTGGTTCCGCGATCGTCTACACCAAAGATGAGCTCCTCGAGGCTCTGCGGCGCGGACTCGAAGCCAGTCCCGTGGGCGAAGTGCTCATGGAGCAATCCGTTCTGGGCTGGAAAGAATTCGAGCTGGAGGTCATGCGGGATGGCGCGGACAACTGCGTGATCATCTGCTCCATCGAGAATTTTGATCCCATGGGCGTTCATACCGGCGATTCCATTACCGTGGCGCCGATCCAGACGCTGACCGACCGGGAATATCAGGCCATGCGCGATGACGCTTTCACCTGCATCCGCGCCATCGGCGTGGATACGGGCGGATCGAATATTCAATTTGCCGTAAACCCCCAGACCGGCGAGCGGGTGGTTATTGAGATGAACCCGCGCGTGTCGCGCTCTTCCGCCCTGGCGTCCAAGGCGACGGGATTCCCGATCGCCAAGATCGCGGCGCTTCTGGCCGTGGGCTACCGGCTGGATGAACTGCCCAACGATATCACGAAGAAAACACCGGCTTCTTTTGAGCCGTCCATCGATTACACGGTGGTCAAAGTTCCGCGTTTCGCATTCGAAAAGTTTACGGCCGCCGATCAAACGCTCAATACCGCCATGAAATCCGTCGGCGAGGTCATGGCGCTCGGCCGCACATTCAAGGAAGCGCTGCAGAAAGCGTTGCGCGGCCTTGAAATCGGTTCTCAGGGGCTTGGCGCGGACAAAAAAAGCCCCGGCGAGGGCTTGATCTCGATTCAAGACACTCCGGCCGCGGAAAAAGACCGCTTGATGGATCTCTTGCGCGACCGCATCCGCGTGCCGAACTGCGACCGGGTCTTCTACATCCGGGCGGCGCTGAAAGCCGGCATGAGCGCGGCGGACATTGTCGACTGGTCCAAAATTGATCCCTGGTTCATTCATCAGATTGAAGAAATTCTGGACTGCGAGAAAAAGATCCTTTCAGCGGCAACGAATCCGTTGTCTCACGATCTTCTGCTGGAGGCCAAGCGCAACGGATTTTCGGATGTCCAGATCGCCTTCCTGCGCGGCGTCAAGGAACACGACGTCCGCGGATGGCGCGAAACGGAAAAGATTATTCCGACCTATAAGTCCGTCGACACCTGCGCGGCGGAATTCCAGGCCTTCACGCCGTATTTCTATTCCACGTACGAAGAGGAAGACGAGGTTGTCCCCAGTGACCGCCGCAAGGTCATGATCCTGGGCGGCGGCCCGAACCGCATCGGCCAGGGCATCGAGTTCGACTATTGCTGCGTGCATGCCGTGATGGCCCTGAAAGAAGACGGTTTCGAGACGCTGATGGTGAACTGCAACCCGGAGACGGTGTCGACCGATTACGACACCTCCGACAAGCTTTACTTTGAGCCCCTCACGCTGGAAGACGTGCTCAATATCGTGCAGAAAGAAAAACCGGAGGGCGTGATCGTCCAGTTCGGCGGCCAGACGCCGCTCAACCTGGCGATTCCTCTCGAGAAAGCCGGGGTCAAAATTCTGGGAACCTCTCCCGATTCGATTGACCTGGCGGAAGACCGCAAGCGTTTCGGCGTCCTCCTCACCAAGCTGGGAATTCCGCAGGCGCCCAATGGCACGGCCCGATCCTTCGAAGAGGCCCGGGCGGCGGCCGAGCGCATCACCTATCCCGTCATGGTCCGGCCCAGCTATGTGCTGGGCGGCCGGGCGATGGAAGTGGTTCACGATGAGGCGATGCTGGCGGATTATATCGCCCGCGCGACGCGCGTTTCTCCCGAACACCCGATCCTGATTGATAAATTCCTGGATAACGCCATCGAGCTGGACGTGGACGCGCTCTGCGACGGCACGGATACCTACATCGGCGGGATTATGGAACACATCGAGGAAGCCGGCATTCATTCCGGGGATTCCGCCTGCGTTCTGCCCCCGAGGACGCTCTCGGCCAAGGACCTGGTCACGCTCAAGCAGTACACCGAAGAGCTGGCCAAGGGCCTGAACGTCCGGGGACTCATGAATATCCAGTTCGCGATCCGCGAGGGGATCATCTACATTCTGGAAGCCAATCCGCGCGCCAGCCGCACGGTCCCTTTTGTTTCCAAAGCCACGGGCATTCCTCTGGCCAAGATCGCCGCGAAGCTCATGGTCGGGCGCAAGTTGAAGGATTTGCTGCCGGCCTCCCTGCTGAAGGAGGGGCCGAAGATGCCATGGACCGCGGTGAAGGAAGCGGTGCTTCCCTGGTCGCGCTTTCCCGGGGTCGACGCCGTCCTGGGGCCGGAAATGCGCTCGACGGGCGAGGTGATGGGCATCGACCAGGATTTCGCCCGGGCCTTCGCCAAATCTCAATCGGCGGCCGGAACCCAGCTGCCGAAGTCGGGGGGAGTCCTTTTGAGTTTGACGGACCAGGACAAGCAGCCCGGGGCGCAGATCGCCAAAGAGCTTTCCAAACTCGGATTTGAACTTTTCGCGACGGAATCCACCGCAGCTTATCTGAGGCAGCAGGGGCTGGAAGTCCGCACGGTGCTCAAGCTGACCGAAGGCCGGCCGAACGTCGCCGATGTCATCAAAAACCGGGAAGTCGTCCTGGTCATCAATACGCCTTCCGGGCGCCGGTCGCATTCGGAAGGCTTTACGATCCGCCAGGCGGCCCTTCAATATAACGTTCCGATCGTGACCACCCTGGCTGCCGCCCGCGCGGCTCTGGCGGGAATCCGCGGCATGCGCGAAGGTCACATGACCGTATCCCCCCTGCAGGATTATTACGCCAGAAATAAAACGCCGGAGGTCAGCGCAGACAGTTTGCCCAGAAGCCGGAACTGATTTATGGCTAATGTCGTTCTTCGCAGCGTCACCAAGAAAATTAACGATCATCCGATCGTCAGCAGCATTAATCTGGACATCGCCGACCGGGAATTCTTTGTTCTGGTCGGGCCTTCCGGCTGCGGGAAAAGCACCACGTTGCGGATGATTGCCGGGCTCGAGGAAGTGACGTCCGGAGAAGTCTGGATCGGCAATAAGCTTGTGAACGGCGTGCCGCCCAAAGACCGCGATATCGCCATGGTCTTTCAGAACTACGCGTTGTATCCGCATATGACGGCCTACGAGAATATGGCTTTCGGGCTTAAGCTGCGCGGCTTCAAAAAAAAGGAGATCGACAGCCGTGTGCGGGAGTCTGCCGAGATCCTGAACCTGACGCACCTTCTGGAGCGCAAGCCGAAAGAACTTTCCGGCGGCCAGAGGCAGCGCGTGGCCGTCGGCCGCGCGATCGTGCGCAAGCCCAAGGTGTTTCTCTTTGATGAGCCGCTGTCGAACCTGGACGCCAAACTCCGGGTCCAGATGCGGACGGAGCTGTCCAAGCTCCATGACCGGCTTCAGACGACGATGATTTACGTGACGCATGACCAGGTGGAAGCGATGACGATGGGGGACCGCATCTGCGTCATGAAGGACGGGATGATCATGCAGGTGGACCGGCCTCTGGAAATTTACAACAAGCCCGGGAACAAATTCGTGGCGAGCTTCATCGGCAGTCCTCCGATGAACTTCATGGATGTGGTGGTCCAGCGGCGCGCCGGGAGTGTGTGCCTCGATGAGGGGAAATTTACGCTGAGTCTCCTGCCTTCGATGGAGAAAGCCGTTCTACCCTATGTCGGCAAAACGGTGACGCTCGGCGTCCGACCGGAAGATATTTACGACAAGGTGTATGCCGGGAATGTCGCCACCGCCGGCCGTACGGCGCTATCAACCGTTGAAGTCGTAGAACCGATGGGAAGCGAAGTCCTTCTTTATTTGAATACCGGCAAGAATACGCTTGTTGCCCGCGTCGAACCCCAGAGTGAAGCCAAAGTCAACCAGGAAATCGAAATCCTGTTTAACTTGGAAAAGATCCGACTATTCGACAAGGATAGTCAGGAGCGCATCATTTAACACGTTCCGACTTGACCCCCACAACAGCTAGTTGTTATAGTTGAAACCGTTCCTACAGGTAGTATCCTCTAAATGCGCGATTCTTTGGGAGGCCGTCCTTCGTGAAGTGCCCGTACTGTGGTCATCAGGAAGACCGAGTTTTAGATTCCCGCCCGTTGGAAGCGGCGAGCATCATCCGCCGCCGCCGGGAATGCCAATCCTGCCATAAACGTTTTACCACCTACGAACGTCTCGAACAAGTGCCTCTGATGGTCATTAAATCCGACGAGCGCCGCGAAGCGTTTAACCGCGAGAAGCTGCGCGAAGGAATACTCCGCGCCTGCGAGAAGCGCCCGATCGGTCCCGATGTGATCGAGCGCGTGATCGCAGAGATCGAGTACGAGCTCCAGGACTACGTGATGCAGGTCCCTTCGCGTGTCATTGGCGAAAAAACGCTTAAAAAACTGAAGGAACTGGACCCCGTCGCGTATATCCGCTTTGCCTCGGTCTACCGCCAGTTCCCCGATGTGAACGCCTTCCTGGATGAGTTGGAAAAATTTCGAAAGCAGGATGTCAAGGCATCTCCGGATTTTCATCCGGGCCGCGGCCGCAAAAGTCATAGCCTCGGGAAGAAGAAATCCGCCGAGGAGACCGTTGCTTCGTGACCCGTTCGACTCGCGCATCGCGCTCGCTCAGGGTCATGGTGAGCGGAGTCGAACCATGATCAAGTCCGACCGCTGGATCATCCGCATGGGTCTGGAAAAACAGATGATCGAGCCCTTTGAGCCGAAACAGGTGAAGGTCGTCAACGGAAAATCTGTGATCTCGTATGGGGTGTCGTCCTATGGATATGACATTCGGGTGGGACGACATTTTAAGATTTTAGATCTAGCCAGCCGTCACCCCGGCGAAAGCCGGGGCCCAGAGCAGATGAACTGGGTTCCGGCTTCCGCCGGAATGACGTCAACAGACGATCCAGTAATCGACCCAAAGAATTTCGATGCCAGTCGATTCGTGGATTTTGAAGGGGATGTCTGCGTGATTCCGCCGCACGGCATGGCCATCGCCCAGTCGCTCGAGTATTTTCGAATCCCTCGTGAAGTCCTGGTGATCTGCAATGGCAAGTCGACCTATACGCGCTGCGGGATCCAGGTGTCCATCGCGCCGCTCGAGCCGGAATGGGAAGGCCGCCTGACTTTTTCGATCACGAATACGACCGCACTGCCGGCAAAAGTGTATGCTGAAGAGGGTATCGCTCAGATTTTGTTTTTGGAGTCCGATGAGGTCTGTCAGACTTCGTACGCGGATAAACAGGGGAAATATCAGCGTCAAGCGGCTTTTACCCCACCAAAAGTCTAGCCCGCCACTACGGCTTTGGCGGGTCCGCCAAAGATTTAGTGGCGGAGGAGGAGATAAATAATGGCATTCTTCGTTGGCCGCGACCGTGAGGCGCGGCGCGCATATGGGTTTGATGAAATCGCGTTGGTTCCTGGAGCGTTGACGGTCAATCCTGAGGAAGTCGACATCACGACGAAAATCGGACCAATCAAAATGGAGATCCCGTTTCTCGCCAGCGCGATGGACGGTGTCGTGGACAGTAAATTCGCCATCGCCATGGGCAAGCTGGGGGGGCTGGCCGTTCTGAATCTCGATGGGATTCATTCACGTTACGAAAATGTCGAAGAGGTATACGAAAAAATCGCTGCCGCGCCGCCCGAGTCCGCGACCGAGCTCGTCCAGAAGCTTTACAAGGAGCCGGTCAAAGAGAAGCTGATCGCCCAGAGGGTGAAGGAAATAAAATCCGGCAAAGTGAAGGCGGCGCTTTCCTGTATTCCCCAGAATGCGGAGAAGTTCTGCAAAATTGCCGAAGAGGCCGGCGCAGACATGTTTGTGGTCCAGTCGACGGTCACCAGCGTCCGCCATATCTCGACGAAGTATAAAGTAGTGGATCTCAAGAAGCTTGTCAAAAGCGTAAAGATCCCGATCGTCGTCGGCAATACGGTCAGTTTTGATGCGTGCCTCGAGCTTTTTGAAACCGGCATCGCCGGGCTTCTGATCGGTGTCGGACCGGGCGCCGCCTGCACGTCCCGCGGGGTGCTCGGAATCGGCGTTCCTCAAGTCACGGCGACGGTGGATTGCTCGGCCGCGCGAGACTTTTACTTCAAGCGTACGGGCAAATACGTGTCCATCATTACGGACGGCGGCATGAATCTCGGAGGGGAAATCTGCAAGGCCTTCGCCTCCGGCGCCGATGCCGTCATGGTCGGCTCCGCCTTCGCCCGCTCGAAAGAAGCTCCGGGCCGCGGGTATCATTGGGGCATGGCCACGCCGCATCACAACCTGCCGCGCGGGACCCGTATTCACGTCGGAACGACCGGGACGCTGGAAGAAATCCTTTACGGTCCGGCACGGACGGATGATGGGACGCAGAATCTTGTGGGGGCGCTTCGCACCTGCATGGGCACGGTCGGCGCCATGAACATTAAAGAGCTTCAGCAGACGGAAATTGTCATTGCCCCCGCCATTCAGCACGAGGGCAAGATCTTCCAGAAGGCGCAACGGGTCGGGATGGGTAAATAATGATTGTCATCCTGGATTTTGGCAGCCAGTACACCCAGCTGATCGCGCGGCGCGTGCGGGAAGCGAAAGTTTACTGTGAAATTCTGCCCTTCCGGGCGCCGCTCGATGAAATCAAAAGCAAGAATGCCTCCGGGCTGATTCTGTCCGGGGGGCCCTCCAGCGTCTATTCCGCCGATGCGCCTCGGCCCGATCCCGGGATCTGGCAGCTCGGGCTTCCGATCCTCGGAATCTGCTACGGCATGCAGCTCATGACCGAGCACTTCGGCGGGCGGGTGAAGAAAGCCGAACACCGCGAATACGGCCATGCCGAGATCGAAATCGATCATTCGAACGGGCTCTTCGGGGGGCTGGAGGCCAAGATTCCCGTCTGGATGAGCCATGGTGATGCGGCCGATGAGATGCCGACCGACTTTGTCCGGATGGCGCACACCCGCAATTCCCGGTTCGCGGCGATCGCGAATCTGGACCTGAAGTTTTATGGCGTCCAGTTTCATCCGGAAGTCCATCACACCCCGTCCGGTTCCAGGATCCTGAAGAATTTCCTGGCCAACGTCTGCAAAGAAAAGCCTGCCTGGACGATGGAATCGTTCGTGCAGGCCCAGATCAAAGCCATCCGGGAACAGGTCGGCAAAGGCCATGTCATCTGCGCGATGTCGGGCGGTGTGGATTCCTCGGTTGCCGCGTCTTTGGTCGACAAGGCCATCGGGGAACAGCTGACCTGCATTTTCGTCGATAACGGTCTCCTGCGCAAAGGCGAGAAAGAGCGCGTCGAAAAGAATTTCAAGGGCCGTTTCAAGGCGGAGGTCCGGATCGTCGATGCCGCGGCACGTTTCTTGAAGGCCCTTGAGGGGATCAAGGATCCGGAGCGCAAGCGCAAGATCATCGGGAACGAATTTATCGCCGTCTTCGAAGAAGAAGCCAGAAAGATCGGACCGACCGATTTTCTCGTCCAGGGGACTCTCTATCCTGATGTCATCGAAAGCGTTTCGGTCAAAGGACCCTCGGCGACGATCAAGACGCACCACAATGTGGGCGGGCTCCCTGAACGCATGAAGATGAAGCTGATCGAGCCCCTGCGCTTTCTCTTTAAGGATGAGACTCGCGCGCTGGGAAAAGAGCTTGGCATTCCGGATGAAATTATCGGGCGGCACCCTTTCCCGGGTCCCGGGCTGGCCGTGCGCGTCCTGGGCGTCCTCGACGCGGAGCGTGTCGAGCTCGTGCGACGGGCGGATTATATTGTGGAAGAGGAGATCCGTGCCGCGGGAATTTATAACGATATCTGGCAGGCCTTCGCGGTGCTTTTGCCGGTGAGCGCTGTCGGTGTCATGGGGGATGAGCGCACCTATGAAAATGTCGCCGCCATCCGCGCGGTCAATTCCACCGACGGCATGACGGCGGACTGGTACAAGATGCCCTATGAAGTCCTGGCCAAAATTTCGAGCCGGATTATTAACGAGGTCCGCGGGATCAATCGCGTGGTGTACGACATCTCGTCAAAACCGCCCGCCACCATCGAGTGGGAATAGCGTTCAGTCGCTAGAAAGGAATCTGTTCATGCAGAGCACGTTGACAACCTTGCCCTTGCCAGTGTTTATTCGCGGGAAGGTCCGCGACGTTTATGATCTGGGCGACCGTTTGCTCATGGTCGCGTCGGATCGCATTTCGGCTTTCGATTTTGTTCTGGGGACCCCTGTGCCGGATAAAGGGAAAATACTGACGCAGATTTCCGCCTGGTGGTTCGCGCAGCTGACCGACATCGCGGATAATCACCTGATCGCCGCTGACGTGAACCATTTTCCAGCGGAGCTTCTGGTATACCGAGAGGCTCTGGAAGGCCGGACGATGCTCGTGAAGCGGACCGATAAGATCATGATCGAGTGCGTCGTGCGCGGCTATCTGGCCGGAAGCGGCTGGAAAGAATACCAGAAGACGCAAAGCGTCTGCGGAGTCAAGCTCCCGGCGGGCTTGAAGGAATCCGATCGGTTGCCTGAACCGATTTTCACCCCCGCGACCAAAGAAGAAGGGGGCAAGCATGACGAGAATATTTCGTTTGAGCGGATGGCCAAAATCGTGGGCCTGCCGCTCGCCGGCGAGCTGCGCGACAAAAGCCTCGCCATCTACAGGAAAGCCGCGAAAATTGCGGAAGGCCGGGGACTGATCCTTTGCGATACGAAGTTCGAATTCGGCCGCTTGAATGGAAAAGTCATCCTGATCGATGAGGTGCTGACCCCCGACTCCTCCCGTTTCTGGGAAAAAGCGCGCTACAAGCCGGGGCAATCACAGGACAGTTTCGACAAGCAGTACGTCCGGGATTACCTGGAATCCATCCAATGGAATAAACAGCCGCCGGTGCCCGAACTTCCGGCGGATGTGGTCCGCAACACGCGGGCCAAATACGCAGAGGCGTTCGAACGATTAACCGGGGTTTCCTTTGATCGCTGATGCCTAACGCCTACCTCATCGAAGTGATGCACAAGCCCGGCGTCACGGACCCCGTTGGCAAGGGTCTCGCGCATGACATCAATCATCTGGAGCTGGCCCGCGTCAAAAGCGTGGCGAGCGCCCAGCTCTATCAGATCCACGGCGGGCTCGGGACCGAAGACCGGACGCGCATCGCCAGAGACCTTCTGTCGGATCCGATCCTGCATCACTATGTGATTTCCGTCTGGGACAGCGCTTCCCGCCCGGCTTTATCGAAAGAGGGCCGCGCCATGGTGATTGATGTCTGGTACAAGCCCGGCGTGACGGATGCCGTTGGGGAAAGCGTGATGAAGGGGATCCGGGATCTGAATATCCCGGGCGTCAAAGAAGTGCGCACGGGAATGCGCTATCACCTGCATGGCGTGACGCGCGCGGAAGCGGCGGAGAAAATCGCCTCCGCGCTCCTCGTCAATCCTCTGGTGAACGAATCGATCATCCATGCTGACTAAGGACACGGCCATCGTTAAACAAGTGCGGCTCATTGATGTGGGGGACACGCAGCTTCTGGAGATCAGCCGGTTGGGGCTTCTGTCGCTCAACCTTCCGGAGATGAAAGCGATCCAGGCTTACTTTATCCGGCTTGGCCACAACCCCACGGACGTCGAACTGGAAACGATCGCGCAGACCTGGAGCGAGCACTGCAAGCACAAGACCTTCAGCGCCGTCATCGAATATGAAGAAAAAGGCCGCGGGTCCCGGGTCTATGACAATCTCCTGAAGTCGACGATCAAGAAAGCGACCGATGAGCTTGACCGGCCCTGGTGCTGGTCGACGTTCAAGGACAACGCCGGGGTCATCGCTTTTGACGACGACTGGGGTGTCGCCTTTAAAGTGGAGACGCACAATCATCCTTCCGCTCTCGAGCCTTACGGCGGCGCGGGCACCGGGATCGGCGGTGTCATCCGCGATATTCTTGGCGTCGGCCTGGGCGCCAAGCCCGTGCTGAATACGGATGTATTCGCTTTTGCCCCGAAAGATTTGCCCGCGCGCAAGATCCCGCGCGGCGTCCTCCCTCCTCGGCGTATTATTCAGGGGGTTGTTGCGGGTGTGCGCGATTATGGCAATCGGATGGGGATACCAACAGCCAATGGAGCGGTTTATTTCGATGACCGGTTTGTGGCCAATCCGCTTGTTTTCTGTGGAACCGTCGGTCTTATCCCGAGAAGTAAGGTGGAAAAGGAAGTGAAGCCGGGAGATCTCGTGGTCAGCCTGGGTGGCCGCACGGGCCGTGACGGCATTCACGGAGCCACATTCTCTTCCGCCGCGCTGGAAGAGGGAATTTCCTCTTCGGTGGTGCAGATCGGGCACGCGATCATGGAAAAGCGCACGATGGATGTGCTGCTGCAGGCGCGCGACCTGGGACTGTTCCGGGCGGTGACGGACTGCGGAGCCGGAGGGTTTTCGTCTGCCGTGGGTGAACTGGGAGCGGAAACCGGCGTCGCCGTCGATCTCGATAAAGCCCCGCTGAAGTACGAAGGGCTTCTGCCCTGGGAGATCTGGGTTTCAGAGAGCCAGGAGCGCATGGTGCTTGCGGTCCCGCCCGAAAATTGGCCGGCACTCAAAGCGTTGGCGGAGTCTGAAAATGTGGAAGCCACCGTTCTGGGCGAGTTTACGCAGGACCAGAAACTGACCCTTCGCTATAAGGGGGAAATCGCCGGCCAGCTGGATGTGGATTTCCTGCATGACGGCATGCCGCGCGTGTATCGAAAGGCGGTCTGGAACTCCGGCGCGGAGCCTTCGATGAACCGGCCTCCGGCGCCCTTGCGCGCGAAGGATCTGGGCCTCAAAGGATCCGATTATGGCCCGGTCGTCTTGAAGCTCCTGTCGCACCCGAATATTGCCTCGAAAAAATGGGTGGTCCGCCAATATGACCATGAAGTCCAGGGCGCGAGCGTGGTCAAACCCTTTGCGGGTTTTGATCAGCGCGGACCGAACGACGCCTGCGTTTTCCGGCCGCGGCTGGATTCGGAGCGGGCGGTTGTGGTCAGCAACGGCTTTAATCCCTCCTACAGCGACTGGGACCCCTACTGGATGTCCGCCTGCGCGATCGATGAGGCGCTGCGGAATCTTGTCGCCGTGGGCGGCGACATCGCGCATACCGCCATCCTCGATAACTTCTGCTGGGGAAATCCGGAAGATCCGGCGGAGCTCGCGGCTCTCGTGCGCGCCTGCCAGGCCTGCTACGACATGGCCAAGGGTTTCGGGGTCCCTTTCATTTCCGGCAAAGACAGCCTGAACAACATGTGGCGCGATCCGAGCGGCAAGCTCCGTTCCATTCCTCGCAGCCTTCTCATCTCCGCGATCGGGGTCATCAAAGAGGCCAAACGCGCCGTCACGATGGATCTCAAGGCGCCTGGGGACTGGATGTATGCCGTCGGTGAAACACGCGACGAAATGGGCGGGGCCCATCTTTGGAAAGTGGTCGGTAAGCCGCCGAAGGGGCATGTTCCGCGCGTCCACGTGTCACAGGCGCAGGAAATATTTACTCTGATGCACCAGGCCATGTCCAAAGGCTACGTACGGGCCTGCCACGATATGTCCGAAGGCGGTCTGGCCGTGACGGCTGCGGAGATGGCCTTCGGCGGAGAACTCGGGATGTCGCTCGACATCAGCCGGATGCCCTCGCCGCCCGCTTTATCGGAAGTCTCCCTCCTCTTCTCCGAGACGCCCAGCCGGTTCCTCGTGGAAGTGCCGGCGGTGGCTAAAAAGCATTTTGAATCGCTCTTGAAGGGACATGCGGGTTGCCTTGGCCGGGTGACGAAGGCCAAAACACTCGTGATCCGCGACAGTCGATCGAAACAGACCTGGGTGAAAGAACCGGTGGAGTCCCTCCGGAAAGCGTGGGAGGCCCTGTGAGCCAGGTGAAAGCGATCGTGCTGCGCAGCGCCGGAACAAACTGTGATCAGGAAAGTGCGCACGCGCTGCGCCTGGCGGGAGCCGAGCCGTCGGTCATCCACATCAACCAGCTTCTGTCGAAGCAGGTGATCCTGGATCCCTTCAGTCTGATGATTATCCCCGGAGGTTTTTCTTACGGGGATGACGTCGCCGCCGGGAAGATTCTGGCTAATGAGCTGCGCTACAAGCTTCGCAAAGCGCTGGATGAATTTGTCGGCCAGGGAAAACGCATCATCGGCATCTGCAACGGCTTCCAGGTGCTCGTGAAAACCGGATACCTGCCCGGGAATCCGGAGCGGGTCCAGACGGTGACCTTGGGCGCGAATGATTCCGGTCAGTTCCAGTGTCACTGGGTCCGCATGAAACGGGAAAAATCCGCCTGCCGGTGGCTGGAAGATACAGACCAGAATTGGGAGCTGCCGATCGCTCATGGGGAGGGGAAATTTGTGACGCAGGATACCCGGACGCTGGCGGCTCTCGAGAAAAACGGGCAGGTTGTTTTTCGCTATAAGGGGACCAATCCGAACGGTTCCACCAATGCCATCGCCGGCATCTGCAGCGCCGACGGAAACGTCATCGGCCTCATGCCCCACCCGGAACGCCATGTCGTGGCGACCCAGCATCCGGAATGGACCCGCCACGAGAATAAAAACAAGACGCCCGTAGGCTTCCAATTTTTCAAAGCGGCGGTGAACAATTGAACACCCGGCGGTCCTCAGACGATCATTTTCACGACCACTGCGGTGTGGTGGGGGTTCAGCACCATCCGGAAGCCTCACGCCTGGCTTATCTGGCGCTTTACGCGCTCCAGCATCGCGGGCAGGAGTCGGCGGGGATCGTTTCTTCCGACGGGTCCCAGCTCATTCGCCACATGGGAATGGGCCTGGTCTCCGAACTTTTTGACAAGCAGACGCTCGCTCCGTTAAAAGGCCGCCTGGCCATCGGGCATGTGCGCTATTCGACCGCCGGAGACACGACGCTCCGGAACGCCCAGCCGCTTCTGGCCAACACTTCGCACGGGGTGCTCGCGATCGCGCATAACGGCAATCTGACGAACGCCATTACCATCCGCAAACAGCTGGAAAATTCCGGTTCCATTTTCCAGACCACCTCCGACACGGAATGCATCCTGCACCTGGTGGCCCGCTCCAAGGCCAAAACGTTGCGCGATGCCATCCTGGAGGCGCTCCGGCAGGTCGAAGGGTCTTATTCCCTGGTGTTCTGCACGAAAAAAGAGCTCATCGCGGCGCGGGACCCCTACGGTGTTCGTCCGTTGGTTTTGGGAAAACTCGGGAAATCCGTCATTATCGCGTCGGAAACGGTCGCTCTGGATCTGGTCGGCGCCAAGCTCGTGCGGGAGATCAAGCCCGGGGAGCTCGTCTATGTGAACGGCGGGGGGATCAAATCGACGGTGTTCGCTCAGCGGCCGCAGACGGCCTTCTGCAGTTTTGAACAGATTTACTTCAGCCGGCCGGACGGCGTTCTGTTCGGAAAAAGCGTCTATGCGGTACGGACGGAGCTCGGCCGCCAGCTGGCGCGCGAAGCCCCCGCCAGGGCGGATGTGGTCATCGCGGTGCCCGATTCGGCCAATGTCGCCGCGGTCGGCTACGCGGAAGAATCCGGCATCCCCTACGGCCTGGGACTTATCCGAAGCCACTACATCGGACGGACGTTTATCGAACCCAGCCAGTCGATCCGGGACTTCGGCGCGCGCATCAAGTACAACGCCGTGCGCGAGGCCCTGAAGGGCAAACGCATCGTCCTCGTCGATGATTCCATCGTCCGGGGCACGACGAGCAGGAAGCTCGTGCGGATGCTTCGTCGGGTCGGGGTGAAGGAAATTCATACGCGCATCAGTTCTCCGCCTATTATCGGGTCCTGCTACTACGGCATCGATACGCCCACCAAGAAGGAACTCATCGCCGCCAACAATTCCGTCCAGGAGATCCGGGAGTATCTCGGCGTCGACAGCCTGTCTTACCTTTCGGTGGAAGGACTGCTCAAGGCCTGCGGCGGGACTGACCGCAAATTCTGCGTCGGCTGCTTTACCGACAAGTACCCCGTGCCGCTCATGGACTTCGCCCAAAAAGACCTCAAACCCGTCTGCTGACTTCGCTCGGGGCGACGGAGTCCTTCGCAATAACTGTGCATAACATCTGGGGTCAGGCCTATTTTTTATGCATGTGCATAAAAAATAGGCCTGACCCCAGCCTTTATGCAGGGGGAAGACGAGGCCCAATCGAACTACGGGACTCCCGGTCCCGCCTTTTTGCCCGAACGGCATATGGGATTACTCCCCCGATCCTGTCTAAAATGATGCAAACTTCCGTACGCGGGCGCGTACGACAACCCATGAACCGATTGATCCTTCATCTCATCGTCCTTCTCCTGATCCCGGCTCTCGTCGTGGATCCTGCTCTTGCTGTCTCGTCTCCTATGCCCTCGGTCGCCAGACGTTTGGCGACAGAGGGATTGAGGGTGAGGGGGCAAGCGTTCACCTTACAGGCGTTGTCTCCCGCGCCACCCGTCGCCTTTGAAACAGGTGTCGTTTCACAGGGAATCGATCGCAATCTTGGGGCCGTGCATGGGCTGCCTGCCGCTCCGGCCTTGCGTGGCCGTGATTTCCATTTCGGGATGGATTTCGGGCTAGGCCGGTTCTTCGCGAAGTCCTTCTGGTCCCAGGGCGTTAATGCCATCTTCGGAAAAGGACGGGAAATAATTCCTCGGGCGACGACTACTCATGGCACGCTTTACCGTTTCGTACGCCGTTGTCTTGTCGCCTTTCTTGTCGCGTTGGTTCTACTGCAGATTCCTCCACTAGGGAGGATGATTGATCGCATCGATGCAGGCAGTATCGTGAATGTTCAGCGGATCCTCCCTTCCGTCAGCGTTATTGGCATTTCGATTCTTTTAAGTTTCGTGGTTGCCTCATTGGTGGGGCATCTTGCAAGACGGAAAGATTGGGGAGTAACAAACGGCCCGGCCGAATCGCTCAACGCGATCAGGCAGGGGATCGTTCATAGGGTAGTACTAGACGTTATTTTCCACTCCGCCTTAATTTCTTTCTTCGCTCATCTTCACGCCAATGGGATGATACCGCGCGTTATGTTGTTCTCTGCTGGAGCTTTCATCGGCGGTTCTCTCGCGAATAAGGCGGAGCTCTTTCGATTCGGCGACGTCTGTGATTACCTCTATAGCCCAGGAGCAATATGGAGCTTGGGGGATGTCCTGATGTTTCTCAATATGTTGGCCTGGGTCGCCGGGGGGGTGTTGATGTCCATTGGAAGGCTCTCAGCGTTTCTTGATGCTCCGACGATGGGGCATCTGGTTGCTTTTCTCGCGCCGGTTTCGATGGCAGCCCTCGGAGGGTTAGTAATCTATATGAAGAAGGATGATCTCTCTCTATGGGCGTTGTCAAAAGAGGAACCTGGAAAGTCGGCGACAGGGTGGAGCGAATACGCGCCCGCCGCCCCGCGAAATGCCACTTCGAGCCATAATCCTGTTTATGAACTATTCGTCCTGCAAGGAGATGCGCTGCCGGAGGATGTCGGCCATCGGACGGAACCCGCCGCGTCGGGATGGATTTTGATGAAAGCGCTTTCCGAAGGAGTAACAGACGCCGATCAGATCGCCCAACGAATGGGACAAGGGTTTCATTCGGAGGACGTACGGCAAACTGCAGAAGCGATTTTAAGCCGGCTTCAGCGGCATCCGTCCCTCCCGCGCGAGGGGCATGCGCGGGGCCTCGAGCGGTATTATCAGCTCAGGGCCAATTTATTGGCGGTCGGTGAGGCAATGTTTAGGAGTCTAGCTCCAATGGAGATAAAAACAATTGCCGTCATTCTGTCGGGGAATATCTCCAGCAATCAGGTCGCCGGCGTATTGGGCATCAACAATACGGATGTTAATGTTCGCATGGTCCGAGTCAAGGTGAAGCTGGATCCGTTGCCCAAAGCAGCGGCCGATCTAACCAGCCGCGAACGCGCCTTGCTCGTGCTGCTGGGTTTGGGTTTGACGAACAAAGATATTGCCAGCGAGCGAGCTCAAAGTGAACAGGCCGTGAAGAATGCTGTCCTGCGTCTGGCGCAGGACCTCATCAAGTTGCAACCTGAAGACGTTTCGGAAGAGAAAGATCGTATACGATATCGACTCATGCGGTACGCGCACGAACAGAATTTGATGCCTCCCGAGATGTTTCCCGACCTCGGCTTGCTGCTTGCCCTCGAAGAGTGTATTACGACTATATTCGGGCATAGGCATAGAAAAATATTTTCGCTACTACCGAAGGCCCTTTCACGCAAGGAAATGGCAAGTCAGCTGCGGATGCCAGACTGCAGTGTTAGGGAATATCTCAAAAGAATGCTGTCGATGTTTACTAACTTCAAAGCAATCCAGGCGCATCGCGGGAAATATCAAATCGTCCCCCGCACCTTGGCCACCTTATGGGATATATATGAATTTGGGAAATCCGATGCTGCCGGCGCGCCTGCGGTCGAACCGCTTGTTTTTGCCGCTGGAGGGATGGTCGAGAGCCGCCTGCAGGGTCTGCGTCAAACATGCGTTGTTTTCTCGGATTTCCTATTTCCCGCAGACAAACGAGGCCGATGGTCGAATAATCTGGGGTTGGCAGGGCTGGATTTGGCCGAGGCCAATGCCTTGGATGCCTTGGTGACCGAACTGTTGACGGATGCTTTTGACGGCACGATCCGCGCTCAGCGGAATACTCGCGGTCCCCGCGAAGTTAAAGTCCATGTCGATACCGAGATGCTGCAGGAAGCCGGCCCATCCGGTTCTCGGAAAGCACTTCGGATCCTCGTCGCACAACCCAATTATCGCAATGCCTTCTGGCGGTTTTTAGAACGTCGGCGGACGCCGCGCGGCGGAGGAGTCTTTCGCGCCCTGGAGGCGCTCAACATGCCTGTCCTGTTGCGCTACAGTCGAGCGCCCGGACAACCAGGGATGATCTCCGTACTTTTTGTGGAACTTGGCACTTCCCCGGCAGTGGACGCCAGTGCTCATTGGCGTGATTTAACGGGCGGCGCGGCCTGAAATCAACCCTCAAAAGCGTAGGAGTAACGGTAGGAGTAACGCGCGAGTACAGGGCGTTAATCCTCCCTGCAAAATCGGCCTGGAACAAAATAATGATGTTGAATTAATAACATTATGATGTTAAACTATTGACATCATGAATATCATTCGTACTCAGATCTATCTGCGCAAGGATCAGCATCATGAACTGCGGGACCAGGCGCATGAGATGGGTATCCCCTTCACGGAACTGTTGAGGCGCGCTTTGGATGAGTATCTGCATCGTTCCAAGGGGGCCGTGAAGGCTAAACCCGGAGGACTCGCATCGATCGTCGGACTTGGCCAAAGCGGTGTCACAGACGGCTCAACGCGTTATAAAGAATATAACGTGGATGCGATTGCCGAACGCCTTGAAAAACGCGATCTTCATTGACGCGGGCGCTTTTATTGCGCTGGCGGATAGGAGCGACCAGTTTCATGAAAAGGCCGGCCAAGCGATGCTCGACGTTGAAGCGGCAGGACCCCGGGTCACGACGCCTTTCGTCCTGGTCGAGTCCTGCAACTATTTGCAGCGCCGCGTGAACGCCGAAGCAGGTTGCCGATTGTGGAATAGTATCCTGTCCGGTGAAGCCCAGGTAAAACTTCTCCCGGTCGAAGAACGAGATCTTGCCCGCGCGCATCGGATCTCCACTCAGTATGCCGATCAACCCTTCAGTTGGGTCGACTGCACCTCCTTTGCCTGCATCGAGCGGCTGAAGATCTCGCGGGTCTTTTCCTTTGATAAGGACTTTCTGATCTTCAAGTTCTCGCATGGGCCGCTCCACCGGATTCCGTAGCCCCCAGATAATCCGATAAGCCGTCCCCAACGTCATCCCCCGCGGTCACAGGCGGGGGACCCATCGTCTGTTAAGCAAATATGTTTACGTACGTAACCGAGGAAGATGGGGGTGACTATTTTTCA
>Ga0182027_10000442_pt1 | contig 72364 bp, 63 predicted proteins | sample 712E1DmetaG_FD_121300 | JGI IMG/M metagenome (GOLD analysis project Ga0182027, IMG submission 121300) | Permafrost microbial communities from Stordalen Mire, Sweden - 712E1D metaG (Illumina Assembly) | ecosystem: Environmental > Terrestrial > Soil > Wetlands > Permafrost | place: Sweden...
GAATAAGGGCTTGTGCGTGGCATATTCTCGCTCGTCAGAGCGAGAATTATCTTCGCAAAGGGCGCGGCCACATGCAACTTTAATACGTCATATTATTTATTGCCACGGGTACTAAGGCATCGCGAAAAAATAACCTGAGCAACTCTTGCTGGTTCTTTTGCCCGCTGGCGGCGTTGCTCGTTCGTTGCAGATCGCTGCGGATATGCGCCTCACGAGCGCCTTGCCAGCGGCCAAAATTCCTGCGCCATAGTTGCTCAGGTTATTTTCTCGCGATGCCTAAGCTTCGGCCAACTCCACCGTCCGGCCAAGCGCCAGAAAGTGGAGCCATTGGCGGGCGACCGGCCGGGCGTAAATGCGGGCAATGGCCTGGGAGTAAAGGGCGAGCTGCGGCCGGTATAAGGCGGTTTTGACCGCCAGTTCCTCGGTCGCAAAATGATCGGTCTTGAAATCCAGCACCCAAATCTCCCTGGGCATGATTGCGGCCAGATCAATCACGCCTTGCACCACGACAAATTCCCGGTCCGCCGCCTCCGGGGAATTCGACAGGTCACTCCCGTCCTTTCCGTCCTTTAGGTCCCTGTTGGCCAAACCCAGTTCCGCGTCGGAAAACCTTGCCGTGAAAGGCAGTTCCCGCCGCACAAACTCCCGTTGGGCCAGCACCTGGCGCCCCACCTCTGATTCCCAAAAAGCGGCCAGCGCCTCGAAATCCAGGCACGCTTCCTGGGCCTCCGACAAAAGGCCTTGCCGCCGCAACCGGGCTGCTTCGGCCCGCAGCCGCGCCGCGCCGGCCACTTCCGCCAGCGAAACTGCCTCCAAAAACGCGTGATGCGCCGAACCGATCTCCGCCGCCGACAGTTTGCCGTCCCTGCTTTCCCCGCGCTCAAAAGACGGCCGGACAAAAAGTTGTTGGGATTCGCCGTCGTCGTCGCCCGCCAGGAGACGCCGCAAAGCGGAAACGGAAGTCTTGGCCGTCCGCCGCGTCGCCGCCTCGAAGGGATAGCGCCACTCGACCAGGGCGCGGCCCTGGCGCAGAACCGCCAATTCCGCCGCCGGCGGGACAGGAACGGCGGCGTCCCCGCCGCGCGCTTCGGCGGCCACGGTTTCTTGCTCATCATAAACTCTCCACGTCAGCAGCGAATTTCCGCCGGATTGGTCGAGGGCGTTCTCGCCAGCATTCAGAAGCAGCCACGCGCCCAGCCAGTCCAGGCAACAGCGGCCCGCCAGAATCTCCGGCGTGTCCAGCCCCTGTTTCGCGGCCCGCGGCCATTTCTCGGAAATCGTCTTGTCACGCGCCGTGCCGCACAAAATCAGCCGGTCCGCCGCCCGCGTCAGCGCCACATAAAGGAGCCGCAACTCCTCCGCGAGGGTCTCGCGTTTCTGCCGGCGTTGCGCCAGCCAATGGGGCAGGCTGGGATAGAACTGGGAGGTTCCCGGCGGCTTGACCTGCGGGCACAATCCGTATTCCTCATCCAAAATCACGCGCCCGCGCGCGTCGTCGAGGTTGAAGCGTTTCCCCAAATCGGCCAGCGCCACGATGGGAAACTCCAGCCCCTTGCTCTGGTGAATGCTCATCAGCCGCACGGCGTCGCGCAACGGCTGCCCCGCCGGCTCCGCCTCCAGATCGTTCTCGCGCTGGGCCTGGACAAACTGGAGAAAACGGTACAGCCCTTCGCCGCGGAATTGGTCGAATTGTAGAGTCAAGTACATTAATCTGGAGACGTTCGCGCCGGCGGCGGGCGCCGCGGCCGACGCGGCCGCGAATTCCCCGTAACCGGTCTCTTCCACCACCCTTTCCAAAAGTTGCGACACCCCCGCCAGCCGGGACATCCGCCGCCAGGCGCGAAAGCGTTGCAGGAAAGTCCGGACGCGCTCGTGTTCGGGGTGGTCCTGATGCCAGCGAAGAAGCGCGGCCCAGAAGCGCCCCGGCCGTTGCGCCAGGCGGATCGCCGCCAGTTCATCCGCCGTCAATCCGACCAGCGGCGAGCGCAGCACGGCCAGCAGCGGCAAATCCTGCGAGGGATTGTCCAGCACTTGCAGCAGGCTGAGCAAATCCCGCACCTCCGGGCTGTCGTAAAAGCCGCCGCGAACGGCGGCCAGCGGCACGCCCAGGCGGGCGAATTCCTTGACGTAAGCCTCCACCTTGTGGCGGGGGGAACGCAGCAAAATCACCATGTCGCTCCAAGCCGCGACGCGCGCCGGCTGGCCGGGAATCCGCACGTCCTGATTTTTCAATTCCAGGAGCCGCCGCCCGAGCAGGCGCGCTTCCTTTTCCGTATCGGAAAGCGTCTCGGCGGGGGAAGTTTCGCCGCCGTCCTCCGTGTTTCCTCCGAGGCGCCGCAAGTGCAATTCCACCCGCGGGGCCGATTCCCGCCCGTCCTCTGCTTCGCGCAAGCCGCGCTGGGCGGGATTGCCAAAGCGCAGCCGGGCCGATTGGTCGTATTCAATTCCGCCCAATTCCTTGCGCATGAGAATGGCGAAAACGGCGTTGACGAAATGGAGAATGCTTTCGTGGCTGCGGAAATTGTCCGAAAGCGAAAGGACGCGCGCGCCGGCTTGGGCCTGCCAGTCGCGCTGGTATTGGAGAAAAATGCGCGGGTCGGCCAGCCGAAAGCGGTAAATGCTTTGTTTGATGTCGCCGACCAGGAAGCGGTTGGCTTGGGCGCCTTCGCGGCCGAGGGCTTGAATGATCGCCTCCTGGGCGCGGTTGATGTCCTGGAATTCATCCACGAAAATGAGGCGCAATTTGGCGCGCCATTGGGCGGCGACGGCGCTGGGCTGATGGTTCTCCACCAGCAGTTGCAGGGCGAATTGTTCGAGGTCGTGAAAATCAATTCCGCCGGCGTCGCGCTTGGCGGCACGGTAGGTTTCGCCGAATTGGCGCGTCAAATCCAGCAGCGCCAGCATGGAGGGGGCCGACCAATTCCAGTCTTCCAGCAACGGATCGTTTTCCCCCGCCGCGCAGACTGAGCGCAAAAATCGGGTGTCGGAAAAAATGATTTCAATCGGCTTGCGCCAGGTGGGCTTGCCCTTCGGCTCCGCCTGGGAAATGGCCTCGAGCGCGGCGGCAAATTCCCGGCGCGAGGGTTTGGGGGGCAGGGCGGCCAACGCCGACGCGCAGAGGCCGGCGGATTGATTCCCCGGCGGCTGGGCCTGCAACAACGGCAGCCAGGATTGGCGGCGGGTTTCCAACTCGGTCATCAGCCAGTCGCGCCATTGATCGGGGGCCGTGCGCTGAAATCGCGCGGATTGCGTTTCAAACCACGCGCCCGGATTCGGCAGGGTTTGCGCGTAATGATGCAGCCGCAAGACCAGGTCGCGCACGGCCAGGTCGGAGTCGCCGCCCTGGGATTGGATGGTTTCCTGAATGGCCCTGGCGGCCGGCGTTTCGCGGCTGTAATTATCCTGCAAAACCGAATCGAGCGACTGGCGGGCGAGCAATTGGGCGCGTTCCTCGGGAAGGACGATCAAGCGCGGGTCCAGGCCGAGGGTGTAAAAGTGCTCGCGCACCAAGTGAAAACAAAAACTGTGCAGCGTGCAAATCCACGCCGTCTCCAGCAGCGCCAATTGCTCCGAGACATGCGGGGAGGGCGCGGCGGCGCTGACGGCTTCGAGGCGGGCGCGCAGGCGCTGGCGCATCTCCGCCGCCGCCGCGTCAGTGAAAGTGACCATCAAAATCTGGTCAATGGAGCCGGGATTATGGGGATCGAGCAGCCAGGCCAGGCAGCGGTCCACCAGGGTGCGGGTCTTGCCGGCCCCCGCGCCGGCGACGACCAGGACATCCCCGCGCGCGGCGATCGCCGCCTCCTGCTGAGGGGTATTTGGCGGATTGCCCGGTTCTCTAAATTGGCACGGGGATTGAGGCTCCATGTTTTCTGCGGTCCTCGTTCGGGATGGAAAGGTATAAGGACGCGCACCAGAGGCGCGAGTTTGTGTTCGTCATCCGAGGATTTGGGGAGGGGTGGCGGGGTGATGGCCGCGCAAAGCGCGGGAAGTTACCATAACCTTCCATAACCTTCCGTAACCTTCCATAACTTACCATAACCGGTAATGTCCCGGTTTGTTTCCCGGCTTTAGCCGGTAGGAAAATGGTTTTTTTTGACCACCCGTGACGGGAAATCAAGCTTCGGGCGCGAGCAAATGGAGGGAACGCCAATGGACCGGGTGGCATACGGACGGCGTGTCCGCCCGCCTTCGGCTGGCTCGGACACTGGCCTTCGACTTTGGCTTCGCCTCTCACGGTGATTGTGATAACACAGTGGCTAAAACGTGTCAAGGGCCATTTAGCGCGCCTGATCCTCGCAGGCGCATGTTGGTGCGGCCACCCTTGGATGGAACCAACCCGAATGTCATTTGGATAAGCTCAGGATGTATTGCGGCATTTGCTGCGGTGCTGAAGGAAAGCGCCAGAGGGCTGGCGCACTCCAAAACGCTTCGCGCAAACCCGATGCGGCAGAGAATTCCGCGCCAGCGTTTTGGACTGCGGCGGCCCTCCGCCGCTTTTGAGCGAGGATTTGGGACCCGCTTGATTTTTTGATTTTCAGGCGTAACGTCAGCTAATGACATTCCCCCAATCGTCGCGAGTCGGGAGGCCCTGGTCGAATTTTGGTCCGGCTCAGGCAGTTTCAAGGTTTTTGAAGACGTGGATTAAGCGGACGAGTCCTGCCATCTGACATCGCGCATCATGAGAACTCCCAGCAACAGTCGGTTTGTTGTCGCGGCGGCGCTCATAAGCATGGGCTGTTTGCTTTTATGGTCAGAAAGTGTCGGTTGGGCGGTTGCATGGATTAGTTGGGCATGGTTAATATTACCCGCGCCGCCTCAACCAATAGCTAAGCGCCTTCCGGCTCTGGCGGTTTGGCTGTGGTTTGGCGCTTTGATTGTTATCATGGCGGCGATCGTAGCCGGCAGCCTTTATCTTCCCAGTTCCGTTACGGGTGCAATCAAGAGCATCATTGTTCATCCCGCATTCGTTTTTCCGACGTGGCTGGCATTGCTTTGGGATGTTTTTCGCAAATGGAAGATGGACACAACATCAGCCCCCGCCTAACCGCTCTCTTCTGATTCGCTTTTGCGGAGGAGGCGGAAGGAATGGGTCCAGGGATCAATGCGGCAGATGGCTTGATACTCGCAACGGTCGCACGCGCGGTCGGTCCCTTTTTGGTAGGGGTTCAATTCGATCTCTCCGGCAAAAATGCCGCGGCCCATCCGCACCAGGTTCTCCTCGACTTGATCGAGCATTTGCTGGAATTGGACGTGATCCATCGGGTCGGGCGTGTTGGCGGAAGGCTGGCCGTCTTTTCTGAGGCGGTAATTGAATTGGGTGCCTTTTGTTGCGCCGCCCCGGTTGTCCAGATGCGGCAGGGCGGCGAGGTCGAAGCGGCCGGAATGTTTGTAGGCGGCCTGCCAGGCGGGTTCGTCGGTGTGGAGGACATCGTCGCGGGTTTCGCCGGGCTTGAAGTTGCCGCGCAGATTGATGTAGAAAACGCCCGCCGGGATGAGACGGCGGACGCCAAAAGTTCTCTCCGGCTCGGGCAGGCGGCGCAGGACGCTGAGATAGGCGGGCAACTGCAATTGGACGCCGTTCTTGAGCAGGACGGGATCGAGCTTGTGGAGGCTGGATTTGTAATCAATGACCACAGCCAGCGCCTCCCGGCCGCCGCCGAGCGGACAGAGATCAATCCGGTCAATCCGCCCGCGAAAAACCAGGCTACGGCCGGCGCCCAGGTCCAGTTCCCAGGCCGGCAATCCGCCTTCCCCTCCGCCAAAATCCAGCTCGACGGCGCGAGGTTCAAACTCGTATTGACGCATCCATTCCACCATGGCCGCGACGAAATCCTCCAGCGACCGCGCCATCGCGCGCGCGGCGAAACGGGAGGGGGCGTCGGCGGCGAGCAGCCCCTCCTCGAAGCGGGGGATGAGGCCGGCGCAGATTTGGGCGACGCGGCGGCGGGCCTCCAAAGGGGTCAGGTCGTGCCATGTTTTTTTGTCGTCCTGAAGCTGCTGGTGGAAGAGGGCGAGGGCGACGTGCTGGAAGGAGCCTTTCTGGCGGGCGTCCAGCTCAAAGAGCCGGCGTTCCTCCGCCTGCAAGCCGGAGTTGACGAAGAAGCGGAAGGCGCAGGCGGCAAATTGTTCGAGGCGGCTGACGGAGGCGCGCAGGGCCGGACCGTAAAGCCGCCCGGCCAGCGCGGGGGAAAGAATCTCCGGGCCGGGCCGGGGCGCGAAAGACTGGATGCGCGGCCGCAACGCGGCAAAGGCGGGCAAATCGAGGAGGTCCCCCAGCCCGCCGGGGGAAGCCTGGAGGCGGAGCAGCCGCGGGATCAATTCGCACGGATGTTCGGGCGCGGTGTTGCCGGGGCCGGAGAAATTTTCGATTTCGAGGCGCGGGAAAAGAATTTTGAGGAGGGAGAGAAAGGGGGAAGGATTGAGCGCCAGATCGTCGGCGTCGCGTTGCGCGCAGGTGAGCACCAAGCGCTGGCGCGCGCGCGTGCAGGCGATGTAACCGAAGAACCGCTCGCGGCTCAGGACCTGGCGGACGCCGGGGCCAAGCACGACGCCGCGCTCGCCCAACTCGGCGCGGTCGGACTCGGTGAGGAGATTGCGCGGCGGGGGCGGCGCCGGGAAAATGGATTCGTTGAGGCCCAGCACCAAGGCCAGCTTCAAGTCGGGATTGCGGGAACGGTCCACGGCGCCGATCAACACCTGGTCCAAGGCCGGGGGGATGACGCCGACGGTCAGCCCGCTCAGGCCGGCTTCCAGGATCACCAGCCATTCGGGAAGGGAGAGGGATTCGCCGGCGAAGGCCAGGGTGAGGTCGTCCAACCAGGCGTTCATTTGGCGCCAGACGGTGGAGTCTAATTGGGGATTGCGGATGGCGGATTGCGGATTGAAGGGGAGCGTTTCGGGGCCGTCGTGGAGTTTGGTCAAGGAATCCTCGACTCGGAGTTGGCGCCATAGTTCGCGCAAGGCGGCGGCCAATTGGGGGCCGGTGGGACGAAGCTGGCCGGCGCTGGAAAGATTTTCCCGGAGGCGCAAAAATGGGGCGACCCATCTGGCGCGCAATTGTTCGGCGAGGTCCATTTTCCCATCTTCGTTTGGGAAGGGCTTGGTCCAGGTTTCTCCTTTCCAGCCGCGGGCCAGGGCTTCGTTTTCCAGACGGTCAATGGCTTCCTCGTCGTCGGAGATCAGGCCGGTTTTCAGGGCGCCGAACCAGTCCTCGTGCCGCCAGTCGAAGGCCGTCAAGCGGAGAGCGTTGCGGGTCAGCTCGGCCAGCGGATGATGGGCGGACGGCTCGCGGCGATCGAGAAAGAAGGGGATGCCGTAACGGGAAAAGACGCGGCGCAAAACATCGTGATAGCCCTCCATCGCGCGCAGCAAAACGGCGGCCTCGCGAAAGCGCCCGCCGCCGCGGACAAAGCGGAGAATTTCGCGCGCGGCCAGAACGGCTTCGCCTTCGGGGTTGGGGCAGAGGGCCGCGCGCAAGGCGGGGCGCGCATCACTGTCAAGATCAGGAAACGGTTTGGGAGAGGCCCAGTTTTCTTCGAGGTGGCGCAAGACGGGATTGGCGGCAAAGCGGCCCGGCTGGCGGCGGCGGAGAATTATCTCCTCCGGTTCGGCGCCGGGGAGGGCGGAAAGTTTTTTCCAGCAATCCTGCCGGGCCTGGTTGATGGCGGACCAGATGGAGAGCCAGGAATCCGCGCCGGCTGGCCGTTCGGCATCCACGCAAAAGGCGAGGGTGATTTCCCGGCAGCAGGGCGCGAGGGCGGCGAGAAGGCTCAGCTCCTGGGGCGTCAGTTCGCCGAAGCCGTCGAGCCAGAGCGAAGAGGGCTGGGCCTCCTGCGCCAAGGCTGCGGAGGCCAGGGGGTCGGGGGTGGATGGCCGGGCGGCGGGAGGGGTTGTTATGCTTGACTGTGAGAGGGCGCGGGTGGCGAGATCGAGCAGGCAGTCGGCGTCTTGCAGGTTTTGCTTTTGCAGCCAGTCGAGGTAGTCGCGCTGGAGCAGGGCGAGGTCGCGCAATTTACGGCGCAACGGCTCGGATAAATCCGCGCGCGAAGCCAGGGCGGAGAGCATTTCGGGAGAGATCTGGCGTTGCTGCAATTCCCGGAGTTCCAGGCTGAGTTGCCGGGCAAAACCGGCCATGCCGGCGCTGCCGTGGAAAATTTGCAGGTCCGGGCGGCGCCGGGCCAGGAGGGCGCGCAAGACCATGATGCGACCTTCTTCCGAGAGCAACGGGGGCAAGGGCTGGCGCAGCCAGCGGAGGACAAACTCCGCCAGACGCTCAAAGGAAAGGATGTGGAGCCGGGTGTAGCCGGGCAGGCCGGCCTGGCTCAGGAGCTGTCGTTCCAATTGGAAAGTGGCCTGCTTGGGGGCGAGAAAAATCAGGGGCGGGCCGCCGGGATTTTCGCGCAAAGCGGCGCGAATTTCCTCCAGGCAGCGGAAAGTTTTCCCGCTGCCGGCCGGACCGAGGAGGAATCGCACGCGCACACTGCCTTTCTGGCGCAAAAAGAGGAAAGGGGAAAGGAAATTTGAAAGAGAGGCAAAGGATCAAGATTAAGATTAGGAGAACACCGCCCGGGAAAGTGAACCCAAAGGAAGTTGGAAGGCAGAGGACAAAATTCCTTTCGAGCAGGGCCAGTGTCCAGGCTCGCGCAGATCAGGACCAGGAGTTCCAGACAACGGCCGGGGGAGGGGCGTAGGAACGGCGGACTTTGCGCAGGTTGTGCGCGGCCCGCTCGAGGAGGAGTTGTTGCTCGCGGGCCTTTTGGCGGCGGGCGGCCAGGAGTTGGGCATTGTGAGATTCCAGGGCGATGAGCCGGCTGACTTCGGCGCGAAAAGGGTGGTCGGAGACAGCGGCCGGGAAGGCGGAGGACTCCTGGGTTTTCCATTTTGCCAGAGCCTGGTCGAGGGGCTGGCGGAGGCTGGCTTTGTGGGAGTGGAGTTCCTGGAGTTTGGGCCAGGCCGCGGCCTGGATGGCTTCGGACTCGGCGCGGGTCAACTGGAGCCATTGTTGCAGAAGGCGGGCCATGTCGTCTCGCGCGCTCATGGATCAGGCGGCGACGGCTTGAAAGGAGGATGGGGCGGCGGCGTTTTCAAGGACCTGGTCGGGCTGGACGGGTCCGTGGCGCAGCATTTCGGCCCAACTGTCGCGCAGGACGCGCAGGCGCACGATAGTTTCCCGGAGCGGCTCGGGTTTTTTGCTGAGGTTGGCCTCGCGGAGGCGGGTTTGGAAATAGTTGTAGAGGCGGCGGAAATTGGCGGAAATCTCGCCGCCGGCCTCCATGTCGAGGGTGGCGTTCATCTCGTGGATGATGGCCTGGGCGCGCAGGATGTTATTGTTGACGGACTGGTTGAGCTGGAGGGGATCGGCGCAGTCGAACCCGGCCAGGGCGCGTTCCAGAAACCCGATGGCTCCGTCATAAAGCATGAGGACCAAGTGGGGTGGGGAGGCGGTTTGGGCGGCCACTTTGCGATAGGAGTCCCAGGGCTTGGGGCGTTGCATGTTCATGATCGGAGGGGAAAACTACTCGTTGCCCGAGATCAAATGGTCGGCGAGCAAGTTGGAAATCCGCCGGAGGGTCTCGGCCGAGGGGTAGTTGGGATCGGCGATGAGGTCCCTGGCTTGGGCGACGGCTTCCGGACGGCTGGCCGGCAGATTCTGGACGGTCTCTTCCAAGGCGGACGAACTGGCAAAGGAATCCGGCGCCGCTGCCGCATTGGCGGCGGGGGCCGAACGTTTTTGGGGAGTGATTCCGCCTACTCCGCTGGCGCTGAAATTCGTGTTCACTTCCATATATTCAATCAAGCTTAAGAACCGCGCATTTCGATGTTACCACTGTTTATATATCGGCTTCCAACCGAAAACCTTTAGCCCAAAGCGGCGAATTTATCGCTCCGGCAAGGTGGCCAGCAGGGCGCTCAGGCTGTATTGGCCGAACCGGCTGGGCGAGCCTAAGATGGCGGCCGGATCGTCCAAAGGCCCTTCGATATGAACGTGCTGGCCGGAATAGTGGCGGGCGGCATTGGCCACGACCGCGTCGCCGGCGTCAAACACTTCGTCGGCCTGCCAGAGAATCTGGCCGCCGGCGGCTTGGACCAGGCAGAGCTTCCAGCCCACGGCGACGGGCTGATAAGGGTGGTAGCGGGTCAACTGGGCGAAGAACACGGCGTCGCACCCGCAGCCCTCGCGCAGGCGGTTAAAGAAGTCCTGAGGCAGCGTTTCATCGGCCCGCCAGGCTTCCTGTCCGGTCCATTGCCGCAGTTGTTCGGGATGGACGATGACTAGGTCAAATCGTTTGGTTTTATCCAGCTCGGGGCTGAGGTACTGTTCCAGCATCTGGGCGCCGGCTTGGAAGGTTTCGGTGACGGAGACGGTAGTGATTGGCAGGACGGCGACGCGTTTGATGTTGGGGTCCAGGATTTTGCTTTTGAGATAGACGTTGCTGGGCCGGTAGCGGATGTCGGCGAGGTGGGCCGGCTCGACGGGTCTGCCGGCACAACCGGCGAGGAGCCAAGCGGCCAAGAGGGCCGGGAAAAGCCGGAGGGTTTCGCGCGGCCAAATGGGCAAAGGATCAAGCCATGCTGTCTTCATCAAGTTTATCCAATATCTTATCAAAATGGGTCAGCCAGCAACCTAAATCTCGCTCCAGGGTGTTGGACAGTTCCAACAAGCTTTCCTGGCGGGCGAGGAGCATTCGGACGTCGGCCTGGATGAGGACAAACTGGCGGCGGTGGCGGGCGGTGGCGGCGACTTGAGAGGGATCAAATCCCCACAAATCCTCCAGGAAATTCAGTTCGTAGAGGGGGGTGCGGCACTCGGCCTGCAAGGGGGGCCAGAGGCGTTTGGCCACGGGCCAATCATTGATCAGGAGCAGGGATTGGACCTCCTGGGCGCGATTTTGCAGGACCTCGACCTGGGCCTTGGCCGTTTCGATAATCTGGCGGCCGAGTTCGCGAAAGTGCACGAGACCGTTATGGCCAGGCTCGGCGAGGGCGCTGCCGGAGAGCAACTCATGGAGCTTGGCGACATTTTCATTTTCCCAAAAGGAGGAGGCGCTGCGGTTTTGGCGGATGGCCAGCTTTTCCAGATGGACGAAGACGGCGGCCAACGATTGCAGGCTGCTGCCCGGCCAGGTGGTGATTTCGCTGTCCAAATCCACGCGAAAGGGCGGCTTGGCCTGCTTGTTGGTAATGGTCGACATGTTTTTTTATCGGCACAATGGCGCTCCGGCTAAAGCGGCGAATCATCCTCAGGAGGAGGAGGAGGAAGATGTCCCCGTCGTCGTGGAGGTCGTCGAGGTGTTGAAAAAGGCCGTCAGATATTGTTTCTGCGCGTTGATGGAGTTGATGGCGGTTTCCATGTTGACGAATTCGTTCTGGAGGCGGGTGGTATCAAGGCCAACCTTTTGTTCCAACGTACTGATGCTGGCGGTGATATTGGCGGACTCCTTGGTGAAGTTTGCTTCCGCCGTCGCCAGGGTCCCTTTGCTGCCGGTGGTGGCGGTCAGAAAGTTGTTCAGATTTGCGGCCAAGCCGTTGGTGGAATTGGTGAACAATTGTTTGGCGGCATCCAGGTTGGTCGCCAGGGCCGCATTGAGCGCGGTGGAGTCAACCGCCAGGGTGTTGTCGGTGCCGTTGGAGGTGATGCCCAAGTCGCTCAGACTCTGAATCAAGCCGCTCAAGCCGGAGGGAGAGGCGTCGGTCAGCTCGCGCAATTGGGTGGCGATGTCCTCCACATCCATATCGCCGCTGAGGGTTCCAGGGGTCACGTTGCCGGAGGAATCGATGGTGCTGGCGGTTTGTGACTTGATATAATTCTGCACCGCGTTGTAGTCGGTGACAAAGCTGTTGATGGTGGAGGAAATGGTGGAGGTGTCGCTCTGGACGGAAATGGTGGAACTGCCCGTGCCCAGCGCGGTAACGGACAAACCCGTCACGCCCGAGGAGGTGGAACCGATGGTGTTGCTTTGGCTGGTCAAGGTGCCGCCCCCGTTGACGGAGTACTGCAAATTCTTCCCGCGTTGCAGGGTGCCGGCCAACAATCCTGTGGCCGCCAGAAAATTGCCTGTCACATCCTGGAGCGAAATGCCCACGTCGCCGGTTGTCTTGTTAGCCAGTTGGAAGTCGCCGTTGACGGCGTCGTAAGTGGCGGTGACGCCGGCGGCGGAGTCGTTGATCCGTTGCAGGACATCGTTGACGCTGTCGGTGGAAGCATTGAAGCTGATTTGCACTCCATTGATGAGGAATTGGCCGGCGCCGCTGCCGCCATCATTGATGGGCGTGCTGAGGTTGGAGCCGCTGAGCGGGTTGTTCAAATTGACCGCGCCCAGGGCGGAGGCGCTGGTGACCGAGTCGGCGCCGTTGTTGTACAACTGGGCGATCTGAAGGAAATTGCTGGTGTCGGTGGCGCTGCCCAGAACAATGGTGCTGCTGCTGTTGAGCGAGATTTCGTCCGGCGAGGTTGGGTCCGTGGCGGGGTGATAGCTGGCGGTGACGGCGCCGCCGGTGGCGGTGTTGATTTTGTCAAATACAGATTGGAGGGTGTCGGTGCTGGCGATGGTGACAATCTGGCCGTTGACGGTGAAGGCGCCCGGGGTGATGGGATTGGCGAAACCGGCATTGCCCAGCACCACCCCGGAAACATCACTGGTGGCGCTGAGGGGTTGGGCGGCGGCAGCAGCTCCCTGCCAGGCGGCTTCGCTGGCCATTTGCGTAATTTTAAAAGTGTAGTGGCCCAGAGGAGCGCCGGCGGAGGCGGTGGCGCTGGCCACGGCGGAATTGGAGGCGGAGGCGGTGCGATTGTCGAAGAAGCTGGGATTCATCAGGGTGGAGACATCTTTACCTAATGTGGTCAGATCGGCGCCAATGGTCTGGTAGGAGGCGTTTTTGGTCTGGAGGGCGGTTTGCTGGGCTTTCATCGAGGTCTCCGGCGCGCGCTCGGCGGCGACGAGGTCGTTGATGATGGAGGTCCAATCCATGCCTGAGGCCAGGCCGGACAGGGCCAGGCTGCTGCTAGTGCTCGAAGTTACCGCTGCCATAAAATTGCTTTCTTTCCGGTTTGTCTGTTTGCCTGTTGGTCCAGGCCATGCGGCCTGACAATAAGTTCACTCGGGCGGCGCGAGCGCCGCCCGAGTTATGTTTAGCGAATCAGTAACGAGGCTCCTTACTGCAGGAGTTTCAGAACTGATTGAGGGCTTTGATTGGCCTGCGCCAGCATCGCCGTGCCCGATTGCACGAGGATCTGGTACTTGGCGTAGTTGGTGCTTTCCTGGGCCACATCCACATCCGAGATGGCGCTGTTGGCAGCGGTCAGGTTGTTTTGGAGGACGCCCAGTTCATTGCCCGTGTAGGTCAACCGTTGGACGCTGGCGCCCACGATGGAGCGGTCCGTCGCCAACGCGGTGATCGCCGCGGTCACCGCGGCCAAGGCTGTGACTGCGCCAGCGGTGGTCGAGATGTCTCCCGCGATCGCGTTGTGGTAGGCTGTCGCCGTGAGGTCCACATTCGTCATCGAGAAGGTGGTGCCATTGCCGTCGGTGGTCACGCTCAGGGGCGAGGTGCTGAACAGGCTGACCCCGTTGAAGTCCTTGGTGCCTGTGTCGGTGATGTAACCAGCCAGAGTGTTGAACTCCTTCTGGTAGTCCGCGCGTTCCGTGTTCGTCTTGGTCGCGTCCTGGGACTGGACGGCCAATTGGGCCATCTGGTCGAGGGCGGAGCCGACTTGCTGCAGGTATCCATCCTGGGTTTGGAGGAACGAGACGGCGTTGCCGACGTTCGCGTTGGCTGCCGAAGTCTGGCCGATTTCCGCGTTCAGCGTCATGGATTCCGCCATCCCAGCGGGATCGTCTGAAGGAGACACGATTTTCGAGCCGGAAGACAGTCGCGCGAGCGACGCATTCAGCAGGTTGGTTGATTTATCCAGGTTATTTGCACTAACTTTGGCTGCTATGTTTGTATTGATTACCATAACTAACTCTTTCCTTGAGTCACCCCTTGCGGGGTTTTTTGATTGCACGACATCCCTGTCGTGTGGCGGAATTTATCTGCGGGCGTCCGCCGATTTCCCGATTGGCTTTTTGTGGCGGCCAATCGCCATTTGTTGACATCCACAATATCGGCACCAGCGGGGAAAACTTTAGCGGCGGCCAGCCGCCTTCCGGGCCGGTCCTGGAAAGCAAAAACCCGGGCGGCGCGAACGCCGTCCGGGATGAAATATGCGGATCAGGACCCCTGTCCTTATTGGAGGAGCTTGAGAACGGACTGGGTGCTTTGATTGGCCTGTGCCAGCATGGCGGTGCCAGACTGGACGAGGATTTGATACTTGGCGTAGTTGGTGCTTTCCTGGGCCACATCCACATCGGAGATGGCGCTGTTGGCGGAGGTTAGGTTGTTGCCGAGAACGCCCAGTTCATTGCCGGTGTAGGTCAACCGTTGAACGCTGGCCCCGACGGTGGCGCGGTCGGTGGCCAAGTGGGTGATCGCCGCGGTCACGGCCGCCAAGGCCGAGACGGCTCCGGCGGTGGTCGAGATGTCCCCCGCAGTGGCGCTGATGTAGGCTGTCGCGGTGAGGTCAACGCCGGCCATGGAGAAGGTGCCGCCGTTGCCATCGGTCGTGACGGCGAGGGCGGCGGCGCTGAAGAGGCTGACGCCGTTGAAGTCCTTGGTGCCTGTGTCGGTGACGTAGCTGGCCAAGGTGTTGAACTCCTTCTGATAATCCTGCCGTTGGGCGTTGGTCTTGGTGGCGTCCTGGGATTGCACGGCCAATTGGGCCATTTGATCCAGGGCGGAGCCGATTTGCTGGAGGTAACCGTCCTGGGTTTGGAGGAACGAGATGGCGTTGCCGACATTTCCGTTGGCGGCCGAGGTCTGGCCGATTTCGGCGTTCAGAGTCATGGATTCCGCCATGCCCGCCGGGTCATCGGCCGGCGAAACGAGTTTCGAGCCGGAAGATAGCCGCGCCAGGGAGGCGTTGAGCAGGTTGGTGGAATTGTTGAGGTTGGTGGCGCTAACTTTCGCTGCGATGTTTGTGTTGATAACCATAATACTTACTCTTTCCTTGAGTGACTCCCCTGCGGGGAGATTGTACGCACGACGTCCGTGTCGTGTGGCGGATATTAGACGCGGGCATCCACCGATTTCCCGATTGGCTCTTTGTGGCTGCCAACCGCCATTGTCTTTCGACAAAGAGGGTATCGGCAGGCCGCGAAAATACTTTAGGCCGAAAATGCGGATGGGAAGAAAAGCAGTCCCGGCGGGCCGTTTTTTCCCCGCTCTTGCCAAGATTTGCCTTGAACTGGGCCGGCCTTTCCTGCTGGAATGCACCTCGAACCAGGCAGTCAAGACTCCTTCGTCCTAATGCCTGGCTCCGAATGCCGCCGAGCCTAGCACGAGCAAGGAACGGCAAGTTATGAAAAACGACCAAGCCTGTCGCGTTCTCGTCATAGACGACAATCCGGACATCCACGCCCAGGTCCGTCAAAGTCTGGCCTCCGGGGACGGCTTCTTTGAGATTGACTGCGTGCGGCAAGGCGCGGAGGGTCTGGCTTGTGCCGGGCAGGCGCGGGCCGCGGGCCGGCCTTACGCGGTGGTCTTTGTGGACGCGGGGCCGCCTCCCGCCTGGGAGGGCCTGAAGACCCTGGCGCGGCTTGGGGCGGAAGACCCCGCGCTGGAGATGATCGTGTGCGGCGGTTTTTGCGGTCTGTGGCCGGAGGATGTGGCGGGCGCAGCGGGGGGAGGCGAGCGCTGGCTTTTTCTGAAGAAGCCGTTTGTGCCCGCGGAGGCCCTGCATCTGGCCAGGTTCCTGGCGCAAAAGTGGCGGCTGAATCGTCAAGTGGAATTGGAACTCGAACATTCCCGCGCGCTGCTGGCCACCGCCGAAGAGGCGCGCCGGGCTGCCGGCGAGCAGTCCCGCCATTTGTTTGACGACAATCCGATCCCGCTTTACATCTACGACCAGGCCAGCCTGGCGTTTCTGGCGGTCAACGAAGCGGCGGCGCAGCTTTACGGCTACGAGAGGGATGAATTGCTGGGCATGAGCCTGGGGGACATCGCGCTGCCGCAAGATCTGGCCGCCTTTGGGGAACGGTTGGGCAAACTGGCGCCGGGCGTGGGCAACACCGGGGTGTGGCGGCATCGCATCCGGGAGGGGAAACTGCTGGAGATGGAACTGACCTCCCATGCCATGGAATTCGGCTGCCGCAAGGCCTGGCTGACCATGGCGATTGACGTGACGGAGCGATCCAACCTGGAAGCGCAGTTGCGGCAATCCCAGAAGATGGAGTCGGTCGGCCAACTGGCCAGCGGGATCGCGCACGATTTCAACAATCTGTTGACCGTCATCAGCGGGCACGCCGGGATGCTCCTGGCCGAACGTCCGGCCAGCCCCAAGGCGGCTGACTCGCTGAAGGAAATTGCCGAAGCGGCCAAACGGGCGAGCGACCTGACCCGCCAATTGATGACGTTCAGCCGCAAGCAGGAACTGCATCTGCAGGTGGCTGATTTGAACGAGGTGGTCAACAACGTCGGCAAGATGCTGCGGCGCATCCTGGGGGAGGACATTGCTTTGACGGTGGACTTCGCCCCCGGCCTGCCTTCGATCAAGGCGGACCTGGGGATGTTGGAACAGGTTCTGATGAACCTGGCGGTCAACTCCCGCGACGCCATGCCCAAAGGGGGCCAACTGTTGATCCGCACCTGCGCGGCGGAGATCAGCCCGGCCCAGGCGGTGTTGAATCCGGAGGCGGTGCCCGGCCGCTTTGTCTGCTTGACCTTCAGCGACAACGGAACGGGCATTGCGCCGGAGAACCTGCGCCGGATATTCGAGCCGTTTTTCACCACCAAAGAACTGGGCCGCGGCACCGGCCTGGGCCTGGCGACCGTTTATGGGATTGTCAAGCAGCATCAGGGCTGGATCGAGGTGAGCAGCCGGATCGGAGAAGGAACGACCTTCCATGTCTATTTTCCGGCCGGGGACGAAAGAAGCGTATCGCCGCAAATGCCCCAGCCCGGGCAGAGGGCCATCGGCGGCACGGAAACCATTTTGCTGGTGGAAGATGAAGCGCCGCTGCTCAAGTTGATGCGTCATATCCTGGAGAGCTACGGCTACAAAGTGCTGGACTGCTCCAGCGGGAAGGGGGCGCTGGAAATCTGGGGGCAACACAAAAAGAGAATTGATCTGCTGCTCAGCGACCTGATTCTGCCCGATGGAATGGCCGGCCCGGAACTGGCGAAAATCCTCCAGGCCGAAAAACCGGCTCTGAAAATAGTGTACACCAGCGGATATGACACTGACCGGCTGTCCAAAGATTTCCTGCCGTCCCAGGATGCCGGGTTCATTCAGAAACCCTTCCACGCCCGCAAACTGGCCGAGACGGTTTTCGACTGTTTGCAGGGGAGATAGGGGTGGGCAGATTTTGCCCAACGCCGCCGTTGGCGGTTCAATTGCAACCTGAACGGACGCCCTGATGGGCAATTTACGCCTGACCAACGGCCTTTCCCGGCGGTTTTTCCGGCCTGAGAAGGTTGGCACGGAATCTGATATGCAGTGGCTACATGAAGAATATACTTGTGATTGATGACAGCGACGAGGTCAGATCGGTCGTTAGCGCCGTGTTGAGCAACTTTGGCTTTTCCGTGCGCGAGGCCACCAGCGGCGAGGAAGCCATCCGCATGGTCCTGGCCGAGAAGCCCGACCTGATCGTCAGCGACGTGCGGATGCCCGGCATGGACGGCCACCATCTGTTGAGCGCCATTCGCGATCTGCAGGCCACCGCCGCCATTCCCTTTATCCTGATGACCGGCTCCGGCAGCCGGGATGATTACCGGCGCGGGATGGTCAGCGGCGCCGACGACTACCTTTACAAGCCTTTCACGCCGGACGAGCTGATTGAAGCCGTCTTGTCGCGCCTGGTCCGCCAGACGGATTTGCAGATGGAAGCCTACCAGCACGCCAGCAAAATGCGGGAAGCCGTGGGTTGCCCGGCGCACGACCTGGACGGCGATCTGCGGCTGGCGCATCATTGACAAACGGGGCATCGCCCGGGTCTTTCCAGGAGCGGTCAGGGCGCTTTTCGCGCCCAGCGCAGTTTGGCCGGGGCCGAGCGCGGATTGGCGCGCAGCTCCGGGCGGCCCGGACGCAGGACCTCGGGGGAAATTTCCGCATAAACGCCGCCGCGCCGGCCCGCCTCGAAATACTTCTTGACACGCCGGTCTTCGCCGGAGTGAAACGCCAGCACGACGGCGCGCCCGCCGGGATTGAGGCAGGCGGGAAGATTGCGCAGAAAAGTTTCGAGCGCCGAGAACTCGTCGTTGACCGCGATGCGCAAGGCCTGGAAGACCCGCCGGACGGAAAGGGCGCAATCCTCCTGGTTCAAGCGGGGAAGGGCGGCGGCCACGGCTCCGGCCAGCGCGGTGGTGGTGGTGAAGGCTTTTCCGGCCAGGGCCGGGGCCAGGGCCGCGGCGCGCGGTTCGTCGGCATTGTCCGCCAGCAGCTTTTGCAGAGCGCCGGGACTCACGCGTTCCAGGAACACCGAGGCAGGCTGCCCGCGTTGTGGATTCATCCGCATGTCGAGCGGCCCTTCCAGTTTGACCGAAAAGCCGCGGCCGGGGTCATCGAACTGCATGGAGGACACTCCGAGGTCGGCGAGGATGAGGTCCGCGCCGGACATTCCGGCGGCCGCGAGGGCTTGGGGCAAGCCGGCAAAATTGCGGCGGCGGGCCAGGAAGACTTCCGCGCCAAAGCCCAGGGCGCGCAGACGGGCTTCGGCTTTGGGAAGCTCAATCGGATCGGCGTCCAGTCCCAGAAGCCGGCCGCCGGGGTGGATGCGGGCCAGAAGTTCCCGCGCGTGTCCGCCGAAGCCCAGGGTGCAATCCACCGCCATTTCGCCGGGCCGCGGCGCCAGAACTTCCAGAATTTCCGCGACCATGATCGGGCGATGGGTACCCGCCGGTGTTTTGCCGGAGGCAAGCACTTTGGCCACCGTGTCGGCGTATCGTGCCGGCTGGTGCTCCTTATATTTCTCCTGAAAACGCCGCGGGTATTTGCCCGGATAACGCACCCGCCGTTGATGCGGCGCCGGCGGCACCGGCGGGGAAGGAGCAGGCGGATCGGTCACAACAGGGCTGGTTTGCGGTTCAATGCACAGAATTCAGGAGACTAAGTAACACTTCATCGCGCGCATGTCGAGGGTTTTGGGCGCCCGGTGATTTTGATTTGCAGTCCCGATGGGGCGGGTTATTTTATGGGGACAATGTCCGATGGTGTAACGGTAGCACAAGGCCCTTTGGAGGCCTTTGTCATGGTTCGAATCCATGTCGGACAGCCAATTTTCCCGGGGAGAGCGACCAGCCGCCGCCGCGAGGGGCGGGCCGTCAGATTGATGGATTTCCTAGGCTTGCCGCAGTGGCCGCCGCCGTGGTAGATTAACCACATCATGCAAGTGACTGTGGAATTGCCCGATCAAGTCGCCCGTCAGTGGGGAGCATCCCCGGAGGCGGTGGGTCGTCACGTCATGGAGGACGCGGCGATTGAAGGTTATCGGGCCGGACGCCTCTCGCATCGGCAGTTCGGCGAGATGCTGGGCTTGGACTATTGGCAGACAGAAACCTTTCTCAAGGAACGCGGGGTGCCCCTGAATTACTCCGTCGCTGACCTGGAGGCCGACCGCGCGACGCTGGCAAAGATTCTCGCCCAATCGTGAGCGTCGTTGTTTCCGACACTTCGCCGTTGCACTATCTGATTCTGTGCGGTGTTCAATCGGTGCTTCCGGCTCTTTTTCAGAAGGTGGTGATTCCGACGACGGTCTTTCGGGAACTGCAACAGCCCAACACTCCGCCAGCGGTGCGGGATTGGGCGAGCACGTTGCCGCCCTGGGTTGCGGTTCAAACGCCCAAGTCAATCAATCTCGTTTTGGATGTGGACGCGGGCGAGTTGGAAGCGATCTGCCTGGCGCAAGAAATCAAAGCCGCCGCCGTTTTGATGGATGACCGTGCCGGACGCAACGCAGCCATTCATTGCGGACTCGCAGTGATTGGAACAATTGGACTGCTTGAACAGGCGGCAGCGCGGGGGTTGCTGGAGTTGCCGGAAGTGATGGAACGGCTTCGACAAACCAATGCGCGTCTCAATCCTGACTTGGTTCACGCCGCCCTTGAACGGGACAAAGCACGGAAACAGGCGCGGCAAGGCAGGAACGATTAGGCCGGAATCTGCTGGCTTCCCGAACGCGGCCAGGGAGTCCCACGCTCGATTCGTGACCAACCACGGCAGCCTCCTGCCTTCCCCCCGTTGCGCAAGACGGAAATTTCATGGTTTTGGGGAGTGGGGATGGGGAAAGGCATAATGGGCGCGGTTATATGTTGCAGGCAACAGCCGCGGCAATCCATCGCCGTCAGCACCAGTGGAATGAAGTCAAGAGGAGGAAGCTTTTTCCACCGTCGCTCCGCTACGGGGCTACGGCGGGAAAAGCAGCCGCCGCGAGGGGCGGCAAGGTTTTCATTTGAGCAGCGTGTTGAAACCCGCCTGCTCGAAATGACGGTCAGCGGTCAGGACATCCGTCAAGCCGCGATCGCGCATGACCAGAAAGGAACTGCAATCTGTCAGCGTCCATTCCTTGTCCGCATGTTGGTGATATAGTTCCAGGGCTCGATCGAACAATTCGCGGGACGCTGTGACAATTTCGCAAGCCGCTGCCTGTCGAAGATGAAGCACGAACTCGCGCACCCGCAGGAGGCACTCCGATTTGGCCAAAGCATCGGCCACTTCCATCAAAACCCAGTCGGTGGTGAGAAGGGAGGCGCGGAAACCGCGGGAGAAAGCCAAGACACGGGCATGGTGCTGATCACGCCCATTGAGCCGCGCAACAAAATAAAAAGCATCGGCAAAGACGACGCTCATGGGCGCCCATGTCCGTGAACGTAGTGGTCCAGATTAGCCGCCAAATCGGCGGGCAGATCATTGGCGATGCCGTCGAAATCCTTGAGGGTTTCCCAAAGGGTGGGCAACTGCTCCACCACAGGCTCAATGCGAACCACCGTGCCCGACGGCCATTGGACATTGGCCGGAAGCACAATCTTTCCCTGTTCAACTGTGGCAGTAATGCTCATGCCGGGAAAGATAGCACTGGCGGGCAGGGACGGCAATGCCATTTGTCAAAGCGTTTCGCCTGGTCACCCAATGAGAGGACCGCCCCGCATCAGCCGGACACAATCCGACACACAGGAAAGCCCATTGACAGGCAAAGGCGGATGATGTATAACATATTGGTTAAACATGAAGACAGCGAATGTCAGACAACTCCGGCACGCCTTTGGCGAGGTGATGAACCTGATCGCCGAAGGAGAGCAGGTGGAAATCGTCAAAAAGGGCAAGGTGATCGCGCTTTTGTCGCCGCCGCCGCGCCCCAAACGGAAAGAATTCAAACTGCCGGACTTTGAGGCGCGCCGGAAACGCATCTTTGGCGACCGCGTCATGCCGGGCAACATCATCGCCGAGGAACGGGAGAGCTACGAATGGTAGCCTTTGCCGATACCGGCTTCATCGCTTCGCTTTACTTGGAAGAATCCACGTCCCAAGCGGCGGACGCGGCGTTGGGGGAAAAGCGCGGCCCCCTGCCGCTGACGCCGCTGGCGATGCTGGAACTTCGCAATTCCTTCAACCGCGCCGTGCAGCGCCAGCGCATCACCGCCGCAGAGCGCGACGCCCTCTGGCAGGACGTGGAGGCGGACATCGCCAGCGGCTTTCTGGTGCCGACGCCCGTTGCCGCCGACCTGTTGCACGAGACGGCCCGGCGACTGAGCGACCGCCACACGCCGACGCTTGGCACGCGCAGCCTGGACTTGTTGCACGTGGCGGCGGCGCTGGTTTTGGAGGCAGAAGTGTTTTTTAGTTTTGACGACCGGCAGCGAAAAGCGGCCGCCAGCGAAGGCTTGAAGGTGAAACCATCAAAATGGCCCTGACATGATCTCACGCGCAGGCGCCGCGTGGCTTTGGGGGACAGTTTTTTTCGGCCTGATCCACCCCGCGGCCAGAGGGGCGGAAACCACGGAATCGGCACCCGACAACACGCGATGGACAACGGGTTCGGGGCAATGGGCCGAGGCGGCGCATTGGTCGGACGGCCTGCCAACCCCATACCAGAGAGCGGAGGTTCACGGGAACAGCACGGTGGCGGTGGCTGGCGGCACCTACGTAATCGGCGATTTGGAGGTGGGGTTGAAGGCGGGTGACCGCGCCCAGGTGGAGGTGGACGGCGGCCGACTGATCCTGATGCAGGATTCGTTGCGGCTGGGTGAATTAAGCGGCGGCGAAGGGAAGTTCATTCTGAAAGATGGAGCGATGCACTGCACCGTGGATGTGTATGTGGGAGCGGCGAACGGCGTTCCAGGTCGCGCGACGAAGGCCGCTCTGATCATTCAAGGAGGAAGTTTTCTCGGTCGAACCTTGATTGTGGGCGCCGGCTGGGGGGCGGAATCTTTGCTGGCGATAGAGGGGACGCGCGCCCCGGCAGTTCACGTGCTTGATTATGCCTATGTTCAGGGGTTTGCCGACGTGGACGGAACGCCCGGCGTGGCCACGCTTTCCTTCACGCTGGATGAGCACGGAGTGACTCCCATCACCATTCAATCCGTTCACGACGGTCTGCGCATCATGAAAGACGCCAAAAGCCACTGCCGCCTGCGGATCGCTTTGAGCGCGGTTCCGCCACGCGAGGACATTACGCTGGTGTCCGGGCATGTGCCCATCCGCGGGGCCTTCGATGATCTGCCGGAAGGAAGAGAAATCACGGCCCAATACGAAGGGCGGACGTATCGCTGGCAATTGACTTATCAAGGAGGCGCGAGCGGCGACGATTTGGTGTTGAAGAACCGGAGCGAGTACGGCGCCCAAGCTCCGGTCACTCACGTCCGTCCGGCGGGGGCGATTCCGAGGCCCCTCTGGCTGGAGGAGCGCCTTTATCCGCTGTCCTCGGAAAAGAACGGGGAACCCGCCTTTGTCGGGGCCGAGGGATTCGGCGCCTTTACGCCGGGCGGCCGCGGCGGCAGAACCATTACCGTGGACAATCTGAATGATTCCGGGACCGGCAGTCTGCGCGAGGCGGTGGAGGCCGCCGGGCGGCGCACGGTGATTTTTCGGGTGGGGGGCGAGATTGCCTTGAAATCCACTCTCCCGATCCGGGAACCGTTTATCACGATTGACGGCCAGAACGCCCCGGGCGCCGGAATCCTGCTGCGCAATCATGGGATCGAAGTCCGAACGCACGATGTGGTGCTGCGCTATTTTCGTGTCCGTGTGGGCGACGAGGAGGTTCGACTGGACGGCCCCAAGTCCAAGGAGAGTTATCAAGGGGGCAGTGGCGAGCACGCGCTTTATTTCATTGAGGGTTCCAAGAATTGCATTGCCGACCACCTGTCGCTGAGTTGGTCCACCACCAAAATCCTGTCCGTGACCAAACTGAGCGATCTGATCACCATTCAATGGTGCATCCTGAGCGAGAGCCTGAATTTTGCGGGCCACGGCTACGCTTCCATCGCGGGCGGGAACCGGGTGACGTGGCATCACAATCTTTTCGCGCATAACCAGAGCCGCAATGTGCGATTTGGAGGCATGGTGGACGCGGACTTTCGCAACAACGTGGTCTATGATTGGGGCGACACGGCAGGTTATGGGGAATTCGACCGGGTCAACTACGTGGGCAACTATTTGAAGGCGGGACCTTCGACCAGGCGGGAAGGAAGGCTCTTCCATGATGGCGTGGCGGTGGTGATGCCGGGATCCCTTTTTGTGGCGGACAACATTCTCGAAGGGAATGCGAAGGTCAATCAGAACAACTGGCTCGGAATGGGCGAGGGGTACAACCGCGACACGGTCGGCGCGCCGGCGCCGTTCCCGGCGCCACCGGTGACGACCGAGCCGGCGCAAGCCGCCTACGAACACGTCCTGAAGGATGCCGGGGCAACGCTTCCACAACGGGATTCGGTGGATGAACGCGTCGCGCGGGAGACGCGGCAAGGGACCGGACATATCATCAATTGGGTCAAGGAGGCAGGCGGTTGGCCCCACTTTCCTTCCGCCCCATTGCTCCCGCCAGAGCCGAAATAGATTTCCGGGCGATGGAAAATGACGGCATGACAGATTATTTATGAGCCTGATTTACGATTGGCTTTTTATCGCCGTCTGGATGGCGTTCGCGGCTTACTGGCTGATCTCCGCCAGATGGGTCAAGAAAACAAAGCAAGCCGAGCCTCGCCGGCAGATGCTGATCCGGTTGGCGCTCAGCGTAGCTGGCACCTGGCTGCTTTTTGCTCCGGGGCTCCACCTCGGTCCGCTCAATTGGAGGCTGCTGCCGCAAAACAAAATCACTTTCTTCACGGGAGCGGGAGTGCTCCTGGCGGGTTTGGGTTTTGCCGTGTGGGCGCGCATCCATCTCGGACAGTATTGGAGCGGGATGATTACGTTGAAGGAGGGGCATCGGTTGATTCGGACGGGACCGTATGCGGTGGTGCGTCATCCGATTTACACAGGGATTATCACGGGCATCGCCGGCACGGCGGTGGCGGTGGGAGAACTGCGCGGATTGGTGGCGGTGCTTATGTACACCGCGATTTATTTCTGCAAAAGCCGGCGGGAGGAGCGCTTGCTCACGCCGGAATTCGGGGAGGAATATCCCGCCTATCGTCGAGCGGTCGGCGCGCTGGCGCCGGCTTCCGGTCCAGCCCGGACGATGTTTTGGCTGGCGGCGGCCACGGTGGCCGTTCTGCTGGTGATCGGGTCGCGCGCGGAAAGATAAACAAAGCAATACTGCCGCGGGCAGGCTCGAGTTGCCGGGGGAACGCGCCCTGAGATCACGCTCCGCATTGCCCGCGCCGGCGGCGGGGCGCGATTTTGGTATGGCTAATGCGCCGGCTTGGAATTAATTAGACGCTGGAATGCACCGCAAGCCGGCAGATTTTTATCGGATGACCCAATCGGCGCGCAAAATCATTGTGGTTGATTTGGGTTTTCTGGGCGATTCCATCCATCTCATCCCCGCGCTCTACGAGATCAAACGGCATTATCCAGAAGCCCAACTCCACACGTTGTCCGCCACGATCGGCGCGGAATTGCTGAATCTGGTCCCTTGTGTGGACAGCGCCTGGGCGTTTCCTTTGACGCCGCAAAGCCCGCCCTGGTGGCGGAACTGGGACATCATTAGGGCGTTGCGCCGGGAGAGATTTGATTTGGCGTTCAATTTCAGCGGCGCGGACCGGACGATATTCATCACGGCGCTGACGGGCGCGAAATGGCGGCTGGCCCATGAGGGCGGGCGGCATCATTTTTGGAATCGGTGGCTCATTCCCACCTGGGTTCCCCGGCAAAGCCGGGAAATCCCCGTGTTCGAACAGCGGCGGCAAGTGCTGGCGGCGGCGGGATTGACATTGGAGACGGTGCGCTTTGATTTGCGCGTGCCCGAAAGCGCGCGCGAATCCGTCGCGGCGAACATCCCGGCCAATTCGATCCATCTTTCCATCAACGCCAGCACGCCCCTGAAGGAATGGCCGCTGGGACATTGGATTGAGCTGGCCAAGATGATCCTGGCCAGCGATCCGTCCGTGCAACTGGTGGCCACGGCCGCCGCCAACCCACGGGAGAGGGAACAACTGAATCGTCTGGCCGAGGCGGTGCCCGACACCCGGCTGCTCTGTCTGGAGGGGCTGAGCATCGGCCACTTGGCGGCGCTGCTCCAGCGCTGCCGGCTGCATTATGGCGGGGATTCGGGGGTGCTGCATCTGGCGGTCGCCCTGGGCATTCCCACCTTCACCATCTTCCGCAAAAGTGCGGGATTGAAGGAATGGCTGCCCCCCGGCTTTCAGAATAAATTTCTGGCGGCGGGCTGCCCCTGCCTGGACGAGGGCCGGGACCGCTGCACGGCAAAGGGCAAGGCCGCCTGTCTGGAATCCATTTCCGCGACTGAAGTCTTTGAAGCCAGCCGGACATTGCGGCCCATCTCGGCGCGAAACCTTAACCTTTGAACTTTGCGCCCGGCGGGGCATACTGGCGCGAAAGCGCGAATGATCGAATTTTTTGCCAAGCTGTGGGAACTCAACCGGCCCTACAAGGGACGTTTTCTGCTGGGCATTTTTTTTGGCGTCTTGAACGGGGTTGGCCAGATAGTGGTTCTGGCGACGGTCGCGTTTGTTTTGAGCGTGGTGTTTTCCAGCGATCAATCTGGCGATCTGAGCAAACTGGCCGCCAGGGTGCCCGCCTGGGTCCCGGAGTGGGTGCGCGCCATTTTCCTGCATTTCAAAGATTGGGTCGCGGCTCACGCCGCCGGCTCAAACGCCGTCACATTCGCGGTCGTGAGTCTGATCCCTCTGGTCATGTTGCTCCGGGGCGTGGTGGCTTATCTGAACTCGTATTTGATGGCCTGGGTGGCCATCCGGGCCCTGTGCGATTTGCGAGTCAGGCTCTTTGAACACCTCTTGCGCCTGCCCTTGAGCTTCTTCACGCGCACCAGCACCGGGGAACTGATGTCCCGAAGCGGCGACATCGCGATTCTGCAAAACATGATTGCGGTGTCGCTCGTCACGTTGATCCAGGCCCCCATAACCATCCTGACCTACGTCGCCACGATGCTTTGCATTGACTGGAAACTCACGCTGGTCGCCCTGCTTGTTTTTCCCCTGTGCAGCATTCCCATCTCGATTTACAGCCGCAAAGGACGCCGCGCCAGCGCCGCCCTCCAAACCGAACAGGCTGCGCTGGGCCGGGTGATGCATGAATCGTTCACCGGGAACCGCATCATCAAAGCTTACAACCTGGAAGAGGTGACGGTGAACGAATTCAAATTGAAACTCAAAAATTTCGTCAACCATTATATGCGGGTGGTGCGGGCGACCGAATCGCCCGGACCGTTGATCGAATTTCTCGGGGCCATAGGCCTTGCCGGGATTTTCCTTTACCTGCGCGGGCATTCCACCCCGGTCGAACTGGGGCTTTTTGTCGGTCCTCTGCTGATGCTCTACCCCCCGATCAAGGCGTTGACCCGGCTGCAAAGCCAGATTACGCAGGCCCAGGGCGCCACCCAGCGCGTCTTTGAACTGCTGGCCACCCCCAACACCCTGGCCGACCCGCCCCATCCGGTCCCCCTGCGCGCCGTCGGCGCGGAAATTCAGTTTGACAACGTCAGCTTCGGTTACGGAAACGAGACGGTGCTGCACAACATCCAGCTTACGGTCAAACCCGGGCAAATGATCGCCCTGGTCGGAAGGACCGGCTCGGGCAAGACCACCCTGACCAACCTGCTCCTGCGCTTCTACGATCCCACCCAGGGAACCTTGCGCATCGGGGGGGTTGACCTGAGAGAGGTCTCGATGCGCGATCTGCGCTCGCAGATCGCGGTGGTGACACAGGAGATCATTCTCTTCAATGACACGATCAAGAATAACATCGCCTACGGACGCCCCGGCGCGACCGCGGCGGAGGTGGAAGCAGCCGCCGGATACGCCCACGCCCACGATTTCATCATGGAAAAGCCGCGCGGTTACGACACCGGGATTGGCGAAAAAGGGGTGGAGCTATCCGGGGGCCAGCGCCAGCGCATTTCCATCGCGCGCGCCATTCTGAGAAACGCGCCGATTTTGATATTGGACGAAGCCACCAGTTCGCTCGACAATGAGAGCGAGCGGTGGGTTCAGGCCGCCTTGGATGAACTGATGAAAGGACGGACGACCATTTGCATCGCCCACCGGCTTTCGACGGTGCGAAATGCCGACCTGATTATTGTGCTGGACCAGGGGCGGATCGTGGAAACGGGCCGGCACGCCGACTTGCTGAAGAGGGACGGGGTTTACCGCAAACTCCAGGCGCTGGAGTTGCAGAAACCGCGGGCGGAGAGCGCCGCCTGACCTGTGAATAACTTTTGCTGGCTTTTTTTTGCGGCTGGTGGCAGAGTGGATTTGCGCGACGAAGAGTTCTCGTTCAAGTACCGGCTTCGAGATCCTTGTGCCGGGGCGTCAGAACTGCTTTTTAAGCAATCATCCCGCTTGCGGGCGCGCCGATCTCATTGAACCTCGCCGCGCATTTTTATTGCCTGCCGGCCCCGATAAACACAATCAGAGAAAAGATGCAAATGGGGCTTGCGGTGTGGCGTGGTTGGCGGTAGAGTGGGAGGGTCTTCCTGGAACGCGGGGTGGAGCAGCCTGGTAGCTCGTCAGGCTCATAACCTGAAGGTCGTGGGTTCAAATCCCGCCCCCGCAACCAATTTGCGGGCCTGAAACACACGTTTTAGGCCCGTTTTTGTTGGCCTTTTTTCACTTCCTTATTTTCGACCCACTCCGATAAAATAAGGCGAAAACAGGGAAAAACGGGGTTCGAAAACAAAGACATCCACAAACACAACCAACACACATCTGGCCCAATGCGGCTTTAATGGCACGGTCCGCGAGTCAGGCGCGCCACACTACGGAGCCTGTTTTCGTTAGTTCGTCATCACAGGCGCGCGTTTCGCCTACGCTTGGCCAGCCCCTTTACCCCTCTGGCCACCCGCGCGCCGTCCAAGGGTGATCGGACGCTTTCCCCCGGCGCGGGGACGCTACACTCGCGCGCGTCGGAGGTCGTTTCCGGTAGTCCGTTGGGAGCGAATTTCTGGCGTCAGGGTAATCGAACGTCTTAAGGCGCGCGAGTGTCGGCGGAAAGGAACCCCCTTACCCAATGTCAGTAATCCCCCATTGCCCAGGTAATTTCCCCCTTGCCCGCCCCCTGGCCCGGAGGGAAAATGGCACCCTGCCGCCAGAAGGAGGATGCTCGATACTCGCCCTTGCCAGGATTCAGAGCGTCGCTCTTGTGGCGCCTCCGAAGAAGAAAAGCCCTGATTGGGCGACGTTCCTTTACAATGGCCGCCACGGGCATTACAATGATCTGCCTGAGGCCAAGCTAATTATGCCGCAGGCCAGTCAACGCGAAGAACAAAAGCAATATTATGGGTGACAAATCTCCGAAATCCAACCAGAAGAAATCCAAGCAGCAAAAATCCAAGGCGGACACCGCCGCCGAGAAGAAAAAGCAGGAGGCGTTCGCTAAGCAGGCCGGCAACAAAAAGTAGCAAGGCGATGCATTGGCCAACCGCCATCGCGACGATCCAATTTTGGAGGCCTTCTATCGGGCAATAGCGAATTGGGAGCGTAGTGATCTTGAACAGCAACGGCAACGGAGGAAGGGAGAGGATTATTAGGAGTTAGGCGCGGGCAATGGGTTTGCCGTCAATGGATCAGAACCGCCTCGTCGCGCGCGGGATGGGCGGCGTCTCCCTTGAATCCGGTCAGGCGCAGGTTGCTGACGTTCTCGGCTTCCAGGGCGTAGCTGAAATAATCCGGGACATGCGCGCCCCAGCTTACGGAGCAGTTTCGCAGCGTCACGTTGCCGGCATTGCGGATGCTGAAACCGGGATTGTCGCGCGGTTCGATGGGAGCCAGCACCTTGGTCGGACGGTTGTCGAACAGGCCGCCGGCGTATTTGGTCCATCGGTCCAGGGTCACGGCCACATTTTCGAGGAGCAGGTCGTGGAAGCGGCCGGGGGCCACGCCCTGGATGCGCGCGCTGTTCTCGGCAAGCCCGGTGATGTTTTGCAGGGTGATGTGGTGCAGGGTCCCAAGTTTTGTCTCCGGCGCGCGCGGGATGGCGGTCAAGGAAATGGCTTCGCCGCGCCCCCACCAGGGATCGCCGTAATAGCGGGAGACAAATTGGATGTCGCGGAAGCGCACTTGATAGACGCTGCCTTCGTCGCGCAGTTGAATGGTCAGGCCGCGGCTGGCACTGAGAATTTTGCAGCGCTCGAAGAGGATGTCGTGAATGTCGCTGGTGGTTTCCGTCCCGATCTTCAGCGCCGAATCCTGGGTTTCCAGCACGCAATCGCGCACGGCGATGTTGGCCGACGGGCCGTAGTCGTTGGTCTGGCGGGAGGTTTTCACCACGACGCAGTCGTCGCCCGAGGTGATGCGGCAGTGGCGGATTTCCACATCCTGGCAATGATCGGGATCAATGCCGTCGCAATTGGGCACGTCCAGCCGGTTGCGCACGGTCAGGTGGTCCACCAGCACGTTTTTGCAGCCCAGCAAGTGCAGCCCCCAGTAGGGCGCGTCCCCGAAAGTGAGGTCGCGGATTTGCAGATTGGTGCAGCCGATGAGCATGAACATTTTGGGCCGCCATTCGGCAAACAGCCACCATTCGCCCACCGGGTCGTAACGGGTCATAAAGGCGAGGGATTGTCCGCGGATTACGCCCCGGCCGGTGATTTGCAGATGGTCCGCGTTCGAGGCGGTGATGAGAGCGTCGCTCCGATAATCGGAACGGTTGGTGCTGGCGATCAACTCTCCGTCAAGATGAAAATCAATCCCGCCGCGCAGTTCGAGGGCGCCGGTCAAAAAGCGGCGCCCGCGCGGCGCCAACACCCGCGCGCCCCCGCCGGCTTGCGCCGCCGCGTCCACGGCCCGCTGGATGGCCGCCGTGTCCACCGTGACCCCGTCGCCCGCCGCGCCGAACTCCAGGACGTTGAAGACCGGGACGGCGGCAGGAGTGGCTGGCGCCGCGAGCGAGATCAAGCACGCGGCGGCCAGCGCGGCGCGGGGGAAGCGTCCGAAGCGGCGCGTTATGCGCCATGGGCCGGAATCCATATTTGAATCGAATAGCATGTCCAACATAAAAAGGCGCTTTCCAAAATCCCGCTTCGCGGGCCTGCGCATCACCCCGCCTGCGGGTCATTTGACGACCACGTCCCAAACTTTTGCGAGGCGGGATTTTCCCTCCGGCCCCTCCACCCAGAGCACCACGACATAATGATCGGCGCGCTTGTAGGTGTGGATGGGATTTTGCTCGGTGGACGTTTCGCCGTCGCCGAAATCCCATTTCCAGGAGGTGATGTTGCCGGTGGACAGGTCCTTGAAGGCGACGAGGCGGCGGCTCATGTCCACGACCTGAAAGGACCACAGGGCTTGGATGGGTTTGCGGAACTGGGGTTCGAGCGGCATGAGCTTGAAGCCGACCAATTGATCGGCGTTGCCGTACATGGTGTGATGGCGCGAGAGATTCCAAAACCCGTTGTTGGTGTCGCCGGAATGAACGTCGTCGTAATCAATCACCGCCCAGCAAAGCCCGATGATCTTGTTTTCTTTCAAGACGGATTCCACCGCGCGTTGGGGGCCTTCGGCGCCGGCGTAGTCGAAGGGAGTGATCCAGAATTCCAGAACCAGGTGGCCGGACTGGCCCGGTTTGAAGTCATAGGAATAAGCGGCGTTGGCGTAAGGCAGTTCCTTGATCCATTGCTCCGGCCCCCAGACCATGCACCAATCCTTGCCTTCCGCCGGGGTGAAGATGTGGTAGTTCTGCGCCTGGGCGCCTTGCAGGGTGAGATAGGTTTCCCAAATGCCGAGAATGTCGCGCACCGGAGAAAACCTCTCCACGAACGGGCCGCCGGAAAGGTCGCCGTCCACCACCAGTTCAAAAGTGTCGTTGTGCAGGTCGGGCAGGGAGAAATCCCAATAATCATCGTCGGCCTCATAGAGAAAATAGAGGCGGTTGAGGCCCTTGACCCAGCCCGCCTTCACGCGCACGTTCAGGTTTGTTGGGTCCGGCTTGGGATGCTTGCCGGTGTCATCCACCAGTTGATCGGCGCCGATGACATAATCTTCCGGCACGATGTTCCAGTCATTGGTCTTGCCGTCAATGGTGGGGATCAGGTTGGGGGGGAACTGGAAGATCTTGAAGGTGACATTGGTCCGGTCCAGCGCGGCCACGGAAAGGGAAAACAGCAGCAGCCCGGCGAGGGTGAGAGCGTGTTTGAAAGCATTCATGCCGGAAGCGGTTTCAAGCAAAATCCGAGCAACTCATAAAGTAGTGGCACCTGGGGCAGCGGAGCTTGCATTTCTCATTCTGGAGTTCATGCCCGCAACGGGGACACCAGCGCCAGTATTCGCCCTGCAAACTGCCGGATTGGGCGTTTTCATCCAGCCCGGGTTGAGCAACCGGACAGGCATGGTCTTTCTGTTTTGCGTCCGCAGCCATTGGGACATATTCCGCCGGAATCCTTCGCCAATCAAGCTCCGCTCACGAAGGTCAAACCGGGCCAAATCAAACGATCCATGTGCCAGAGGCGAAATCCTGCGGCGGCGGGATAGCGGGCGGAACTTAAAGTTGAAACGGGGAGGCAGTGTGGATAGTCTCTGGCAATGCAAAAACTCCTGTTCACGGCGGCGCTTCTCCTGGCCCTGGCCGAGGGCCTTGAAACCGCCAGCGCGCAAGCCCCGCCCCCGGGCCGCTTCGATGTCCGCTCGCTCGGCGCCACCGGCAATGGCACGAACAAGGATACCGCCGCTTTCCAGAAAGCACTTGACGCCTGCGCGGCCGCGGGCGGCGGGGAAGTGGTGGCGCCGGCCGGACAATATTTGATTGGCAGCATCGTGCTGAGTTCCCACACCACGCTGCGGCTGGAACCAGGCGCCACCCTGCTGGGCAGTCCGGACGCGGAGGATTATCCGCTCATTCAAGTCCGCTGGGAGGGACGCCTGCGCGAAGGGCACCGCGCGCTGATTCACGCCACCAACGCCACCCAGGTCGCCATTGTCGGCCAAGGGGCCATCGAGGGCAGCGCCGCCCTAGGCTCGCTGCGCAGCCCGCGCGGCCCCTGCCTGATTGAGCCGATGGAGTGCAAGGAGGTTCTCCTGGAAGGCTTCTCCACCAAATTCGTGCGCCTCTGGTCCATCCACCTGGCCTTTTGCGACGGCGTTGTCGCGCGCAACCTCACCATCCGCAGCACGGCCAGCAACGGCGACGGCATAGACGTGGATTCCTGCAAACATGTCCGCATCGAACATTGCGACATTGACACCGGCGACGACGCCATCGCCATCAAGTCCGGCCGCGGCGCCGAGGGGGTTCGCATCGGGCGTCCGACCGAGGAGGTGGTGATCACCAATTGCACACTGGGGAGCGGTTATGCCGGCGTGGCCATCGGCACCGAACTGTCCGGCGGCATCCGCAACGTGGTGATGGAGGACTGCGCCTTCACGCGCGGGGCCAACAGCATTTACATCAAGAGCCGGACGGACCGCGCGGGCTTCATTGAAGGCATCACCGGCCGGAACCTGGATTGCCGCGCCAGCACCTTCCTGGTCATTGACCTGCTGGACAAGGGCATCCGGGATGAGGAACCGATCAACGGGTCCGATGGACTGACCCAGGCCGGCCAGATCACCTTCTCCAACATCAAAGTCAACGTGCCGACTTTGCTGGACGCGCGTCTGCTTTCGCCCGATAAACCGCTGGACGGACTTTCCATTTCGAATGTCACCGGCACCTGTCGTCACGCCATTAATCTGGCCAACATCCGCAACGCCACCCTTCGCGACATCCACGTGACCGGATACAACGGCGTTTTCCTGACCACGACCAACGTCACCGGCCTGGAAAAAATCACCTCGCCCGACGACACTTTCACCTCCCCGCCGGCCAAGGTCCCGTGAGCGGCAAACCCATCATGCGCACCGTCGCCGTTCCGTTGGGCAAGCGAAGCTATCCCATATTTGTGGGTTCGGGACTCCTTCCATCCCTCGGGCGGTTTTCCGCCGAACTGCAACTCGGCCGCCGTTGCGCGGTCATCTCCGACGACCGCGTGGCGCCGCTCTACGCCAAAGCCGTCCTGGCTTCCCTCCGCTCCGCCGGGTTTGAGCCGCAGTTGATTCGGGTGCCGCATGGGGAAACCTCCAAAAGCTTGAAAATGGTCCGGTCCTGCTGCGATCAACTGGCCTCCCACCGCCTCGAACGGAAATCCTTCCTCGTCGCCCTGGGAGGCGGCGTGGTGGGTGATCTGGCCGGATTTGTTGCGGCCATTTACCTGCGCGGCGTCCCGTTCATCCAGGTGCCCACCACCTTGCTGGCGCAAGTGGACAGCTCGGTCGGCGGCAAAGTCGGCATCAATCTCAAGGCCGGCAAGAACCTCGTCGGCGCCTTCCACCAACCCCGCTTCGTGCTCTGCGATTTGCGGACGCTCAACTCCCTGCCGTCCCGCGAATTTCGCGCCGGTTTGGCCGAGGTCATCAAATATGGGATCATTTCCGACGCGCGCCTCTTCACCCGGTTGGAGCGCGATTTGCCCCGGCTCCTGAAACGGGAGGCGAAGATTCTGGCCGAAGTGGTCGCCCGCTGCTGCGAAATCAAGGCGGAGGTCGTCCGCCAGGATGAAACGGAAACGGGCCTGCGCGCCATCCTGAACTTTGGCCACACCATCGGCCACGCCATCGAAAACATTTCCGGCTACGGCAAATACCTGCACGGCGAGGCCATTTCGATCGGGCAGGTGGCCGCCGCGAAACTCTCCGCCGAACTGGCCGGGCTGCCGCAGGAGGAGGCGGCGCGCATCGAGAATCTCTTCCGGCGCGCCGGACTCCCCGTGGCCATCAGACTCTCCGCCCGCGCGCGGGCGCGGTTGCTCGCGGCCATGCGCTTGGACAAGAAGGTCAGCGCCGGCGAAATCAAATTCGTCCTCGCCCGCCGCCTCGGCGAAGTCCAAACCGGCCGCAGCGTTCCGCCAGACTTGATCGGAAAAGTATTGACGCCCCACTCCGCGGGCGCGCCGCCATAAATCCACCAACCACCAACAGACCATGTCCGCCGTCAGCGAAACCATCGTCCGCGAATACTTCGAACAGCACGGTTTTCTCGTGCGCCAGGACCGCAAATATGTGGCGCGCGGAAAGCAGGAAGTGGACGGCATTGATTTCTTCGTCTGGAATCCGCAACCCGGCAAACCCGGGCCGCCCGCCCCCTTCGTCTTGAATTCCGCGGACCTCGCCTCGGTCAACCGCGCCATTGTCGTGGTGCGCGGCTGGCACACCGAATCCTTCGGGCCGGCCCTGCTGGAAAGCTCGCCGGAGATGTTCCGGTTCGTCGAGCCGGCGGTTTTTCAGCAAGCGGCGCGGGCATTTAGTCCCGACCTTGCCCCGTTGAAAATCCTGATCGTCCCGTCCTTGCCGCGGACGACCGAGTCGCGCGAGCAGAGCATTGCCATTTTGCGCGCCAAAGGCGTGGACGCCGTCATCCCATTTCGCACCTTGCTGGTGGACCTGATCGCGCGCACGGAGGTCAACCGCAACTACGAGAAATCGGACCTGCTGCAAGTGATCCGGGTGCTCAAGAACTACGATTTATTCAAAGACCCGCAACTTGAGTTGTTCCGCCGTTCGCGCCGCCGCCCGCGCCCGCCCCGCGCCTGATCCGGGTTCGCCCGCGGCGAACCAAACACCTCTTGCTAGCCGTCACGATCTCCATCCTTTGGTTTGTATGCTTGCTGTGCTGCATCTCCGAGCGCCTTGAGATACGCCGCGAAATCAGTCTTCTCCAGATTCGGGTCCACAGTCGCCGCCACTTCCTCTGGCGTGGGTATTGTGCTCGGGGCTGCCTTTGCTCCAGTCGCGATGATGCCTCTCTGGACGCATAACTCCCAAACCCCGGGAAACCTCTTCTCAATAGCCGCAAACTCTTGGTCTCCCATCTCGTTGAAGACGACACAACGATTGAGCAACTTGCTGCCAGTCCGATCCTTCAATTCGGGGCGCAGCCAGTCGCCTCCAAGCGGGTCTTTCGGGTGCTGAAGTCCAAGTTCTGGGAACTCCCCGCCGGTCATCGAGCGGTAGATTTTGCCCGCAACGTAACCAAACAACTCAAATTCCGGGTCCTGCGTATGGCGCATCTCATCAACAAGTGCATCCGCGTTCTCCAGTGCCGCCTGGTAGGTGGCGCGACCGCGAGAAATCAACCAGGAGCGAAAATCGGAAAAGCGGTCGTCTGAGCACCAACCGCCCTGAAAGAGCCACAAGACCAGCCACAGATCCCAACTGTAGGCGGCGAATTCTCGCTCAACGAAATGACGCGTGAACTCAATTAGGTCCCCTGGAGTCAGACACTCAAGCTGGCGTTGGAGCTTCTCAAGCTGTTCCTCCTGAGTGGCAGCGCGTGTTGCCTCGATGATTTGCCAGAATTGTTCGGCGTCCATAACTCAAGAGGCTCACATTTCATTTGCCAAGTAAACAAAAACTGGAACGGTTTCTGACTTTTTTCGCCCGAGTTGGGATTGACTGTGTCCACGGGAGCGAACAAGCTGGAGGAAGTGAGTTTGCGCAAAGAACAAACCGGGCCGGACGGGACGAGGACGGCGCTTGGCCCGCGGCTCCTGGTTTTCGCCTCGCTGGTGTCAAGCCTGTGGCTGCCATCGCCCCCCGCAGCGGCGGCGGACGAGCCCCCCGCAGAGAAGCCCCCTCTCTGGAGAGACCCCGCCCAGCCGCTGGACTTGCGGGTGCGCGACCTGGTGCATCGCATGACGCTGGAGGAAAAAGCCATGCAGGTCTGCAATGTCGCCCCGCCCATTCCGCGCCTCGGGCTGCCGGCTTACGATTATTGGAACGAATGCCTGCACGGGATCGGGCGCAACGGGGTCGCCACGGTTTTCCCGCAAGCCATCGGCATGGCCGCCAGCTTCGACCCGGCTTTGTTGCACACGGTGGCCGACGCCATCGCCACGGAGGCGCGAGCCAAGAACCGCGAATATACGGAGGCCCACCACGGCGACAGCACCAATTACACCGGATTGTCGTTCTGGACGCCGAACATCAATATATTTCGCGACCCGCGCTGGGGTCGCGGGCAGGAGACTTACGGCGAAGACCCTTTTCTGACCGGGCGCATGGCGGTGGCGTTCATTCAAGGATTGCAGGGGGATGATCCGAAGTACGTGAAGGCGATGGCCTGCGCGAAACACTTCGCCGTCCACAGCGGGCCGGAAACGGGGCGGCATGAATTCGACGCGGAGCCGCCGGAGCGGGATTTGTACGAAATCTATCTGCCGCAGTTCGAAGCGGCCGTGAAGGAGGGCCACGTGGGCGCGGTGATGGGGGCCTACAACCGGCTTTATGGCATCCCCTCTTGCGCCAGCCCGTTGTTGCTGACCCATCTGCTGCGCGAACAGTGGGGCTTCAAAGGCCACGTGGTGTCCGATTGCGGCGCCATTTACGACTTTTTCATGGGGCACGGTTTTTCGCCGACGGTGGAAGCGGCCTCGGCCACCGCGGTGAGGACGGGTTGCGATTTGTCCTGCGGAATGGAGTATGGCCGATTGAGCTACGCGGTGCGGGACGGATTGTTGACAGAAGCGGAGCTGGACACGGCGGCGGGGCGGCTGCTGGAAGCGCGGTTCCGCCTGGGCATGTTCGACCCTCCCGCCCTCGTGCCCTACGCGAAAATTCCGGCGACGGCATACGACACGCCGGAGCATGACGCTTTGGCCTTGCGCATGGCGCGGGAATCGGTCGTGCTGTTGAAGAATGACGGGGTGCTGCCGCTGGATCGCGGGAAGATGCGGCATGTCGCGGTCTTTGGAGTCAACGCCACGTACGTGCCGACGCTGCTGGCCAATTACAATGGCGTGCCGTCGCATCCGGTGACTTTTCTTGATGGCGTGCAGAATCTCCTGGGCACCAACGCGCGGGTGGTGTGCCTGGCCGCCTGCCCGCTGGCGCTGCGGCTGGGCGACACCAACCAGGCGGCTTACGCGGAGGCACGGAACCAGGCACTGGAGGCGGCGCAAACGGTGGACGCGATAATTTACTTCGGCGGCATTTGCTCCGACCTGGAGCGGGAGCAGATGGAGGTGCCCTTCGAAGGGTTTTACCATGGGGACCGCACGCGCATTGAGTTGCCGCCGGTGCAGACGGCGTTTCTCAAGGCCTTGCGCGCGACAGGCAAGCCGCTGGTGTTTGTCAATTGCAGCGGCAGCGCCATGGCCATGCCGTGGGAGGCGGAGAACCTTTCCGCCATTGTCCAGGCGTGGTATCCGGGCCAGGAAGGCGGCCGGGCGCTGGCGGAAGTTTTGTTCGGAGAGGTCAACCCGGCGGGACGGTTGCCGGTCACCTTTTACCGCGCCACGACCGACCTGCCGGAGTTCGCCAATTACGAGATGGCCAACCGCACCTATCGCTTCTTCAAGGGCAAGCCGCTCTTCGCCTTCGGCCACGGCCTGAGCTACACCCAATTCCAGTACGACTCGGCGCAATTGGACCGGACGCAAGTCAACACTAACGATACCATCCACGTGAAACTGGAGCTGGCCAACACCGGCGCGCGGGACGGGGACGAAGTGGTGCAGGTCTATTTTCGCCATGTCAAATCGGCCCTGCCGCAGGCCCAGGAGGCGTTGTGCGGCTTCCAGCGCGTGGCGGTCGCCAGCAAGCAGACGGCCCACGTGGACATCCAGGTGCCGGTGAAGGAATTTCGCAATTGGGACACCGCCAAAAAGCGGTACGTGGTGGAGCAGGGCGACTACGAGATTCTAGTCGGCGCCGCGTCGGATGACATCCGCGCCAAGCTGCCGCTTCATGTAACCGGCTCGTGAAACCGCCGATGGCCGGTTAGTGGATTGGATAACCGCGCCAGAGCCATTCCAGGGCGTCGGGGAGAGTTTGGGCGACGGCCTTTCTGTCCACGTGGCCCGCGCCCTTGCAGAAGACAAATTGGTAGTGATACCCCCTGGCCTTCAAGGCGGCGGCCATGCGCTGGTTGGCCAGCGCCCAGTTGTGAAAGGTGGATTCGGGATCTTTGTCAGACGAGCAGTTCTGGAGGGGCGGTTTGGATTTGGTTGGCCACGGACTTAGGGATGGGGCAGGCGGACATGGCGCCGCCCTGTTTATGCCTGACACAGACGACGGTCAGGGCGCCGCGCGCGACTTCGACGGGCGGGGAGGCGTTGAGTTTGCGAAAGATGAAAGTGTAATGCAGGGCCTTGGACTTTTTCGCGGCCACCAGCAGGTGGATTTCCACCTCGTCCTCGAAACGCAGGGGGGCTTTGAAATCGCATTCGGCATGAACCCGCGGCCAGCCCACCCATTGGGCATGGACCCGCGGCCGACCCAACGACGGGTCTTCCGCGTTGAAAATGGAGGTTCCGAGCGAGCGGAAAAACGCGTGCTCCGCGGTTTCCATGAAACGAAAGAAATTGGAATAGTGCATCAGGCCCGCCATGTCGGTGTCCGAGAATTCGACGCGGCGGATCACTTTGAATTCGTATGGCATGAGAGGATTTTAGATTTCCGTTTTAGAATTGACGAGTTGAAAACGCCGCGGCCGCGCCGGCGCAAAGGGCGGCGAACTCCGCCGCCATGGTCTGGACGTTGAATTTGTCCGCCACCGCCTTGCGGCCCGCCTCGCCCAGGGAACGGGCGCGGCCAGGGTCCAAGAGCAGGGATTCGATGGCGTCGGCCAGCGCGATCACGTCGCCCGGCGCGCACAGGAGGCCGCCGCCAGTTTCGGCGATCAGTTCGGGAAAAGCGGCGTGGCGGGGTTGGACGACCGGAACGCCCGCCGCCAGGGCCTCGATGACGTAGAGGCCAAAGGCCTCGTTGCAGGTGGCCGGCACGGAAAAAACCGAGAGCGAACGCAGAAAATCCTGTTTGGCCGCGCGGGAGAGATTCGGCAGGAATTCCACGTCGCCGCCGACCTGGGCGGCCTCGAGCCGTCCGCGCAATTGGTCCACCAGCACCTGGTCCGCCGGCCCGCAACTGCCACCGACGCGCAGCTTGAGGTTTTTCACGCGATCGCGCCTCTTCAAAATGAGGAAAGCGGCGGCGAGGTTTTCCAGGCCCTTTTCAGGGCACATGCGGGCGAAGTAGCCGAGGGTGGGAAATTGCGGAACAGCATTGTTGGTGGCTGGCACGGATGTTTGCGGGCTATTGCGGATGGCGGATGGCGGATTGAGGGCAAAGCCTTCGAGGTTGATGCCGTTGAAGAGGACGCGCACGCGGTCCTGCGGAAGCTGAAGGCGCCGTTGCATCAGGTCACCGAAATAGCGGCTCGGCGCGATGAAAAGGTCCACGCGCGCGGCGCGATCCGCCGCGATCTTCCAGGCCTGGTCGCGCGCCGGCTGCGGCAGCGCGTCCAGGAACCAGTCCTCGCCCTGTAAAGAACAAAGAATGGGGACGCGCAACTCCGACCGGAGCCGCGGCGCCAGGCCGAGGAGCAAGGCGTTGGAGAGGCAGAGAACGTCCGGTTTTTCCCGGCGCAACCAGAGGAGCAGTTCCTCCAGTTCGCGGGCCTGGTTTCCCTGCTCCCCCCGCAACATGGAAAGGGTGATCTCGCCCAGATGTTCCGGGCGGGTCCGGGTGGCAGGACCGGCGGCCAGCTTCAACAGAGCGGGCGAAGCCAGGAAATGATGCAGCCAATCCGGGGCATGCCGGAAAAAAGCCAAGCGCTGCTCCAGATAGACATTGATGCCCCCGTAAAAAAGCGGCGCGCCCGCGCTCTGGTCCTCCTCGTCCAGAGTCAACGGCAGGTAAAGGGGCGTCAGGGTGGCGTCATGCCCCAACCGGCGCAGGGCGGCGGCGAGGGCGTTGTCGCGCAAGCAGGCGCCGCAAAACATTTTGCCGGCGCCGGGCGTAATCAGCACGAGGCGGAGTGACCGGGTTTCAACCACGGCTGAGACTGTTCAACAAACGGCCCAAAATGAAAAACGAAAAAATGCGGAATAATGCCGGTCCCCGAAGGCCCAGGGCCAATTCATGAGGAATGGAAAGCAAACTTTGGAAGCCAGTTGATCTTAATTTCTTTTTCGAGCGCTTTGAACTCCGGGTCGCCGGTGACGAGTTCGGTCTTTCTTTCCTTGGCCAAGGCGGCGGCGAAGGCGTCGGCCAGGCTGATCTTGTGGCGGACTTTGAAGTCGGCGGCAAGATCGGACAGTCGGCGGGTCACCGGATGGAATTCAATGGGAGCGGCCTTCAGTTCGTTGGCCACGGCGGCCCATGCGGCCTCGCCATCCTTGCGCCGGATGATATATTGCGCCTCGGCATAGTTGACTTCGGTCATGTGGACGGGTTGGTCGCGCTGGCCGGCGTGTTCCAGGATGCGCGCGACGGTCTCGCCGCCCGGCTCATCCCGCAACAACGCGAGCAGGGCGTAACTATCGAGAACCGGTGCAGCGGGCATATTTGGCCTCCTCCAATTGCTTTTCCTCGCGCTTGTGCCCCGCCATTGCGGCGGCAAACGGCGGTTCGTCCGCTTTGCGTTTCAGCAGGCCGCGCAAGCGGCGAATGGTCACGGCGGTAACCGGTTTCAGAAGGATGCCTTCCGCCGTGGCTTCGACGATGGCTTTGGTGCCGTCTTCGATGTGAAACTGTTTGCGCAGCCGCAGGGGAATCACGACCTGGCCTTTGGTGGTGAACCAAACGGCGCTTGCGCTTTCGGTCATATTCATGGATGAAATACTACCGTATAAAATAAGTCCGTCAAGATTTATTTGTAGGAATATTATAATTATTTCCTGATTTTAACATTTGTAAGCTGTTCCGGTCTCAATCCTTCGTGCCGTTGGCCAATGGCGGGCCGACGGGGAGCGGCGCGGGCAGCGGCACAAATTCTTCAATCTGCCGCCAGAGCGGCGAGAAATCCTTGTTGACATCGCCGCTCAGACAGTCGGTCACCCAGCCCGCCGCTTCGGGGTATTTGTTGGTCAGTTGCCGGAAGCTGAACTTGGGGTTGTAGAAGGCATAGACAAGCTTGCGCATGTTTTCCACGCCCTCGCGCAGACCGCGGGCGTAGCCGGCAAAGCGTTCCGGGTCAAAATCCCCTTCGACGAGGGCTTGGTGGACGGCGTCGCCGGCGAGCGTGCCGCTTTTCAAGGCGAGCATGACACCCGAGGAAAACACCGGGTCCAGGAAGGCAAAGGCGTCGCCGGCCAGGAGCAGCCCGCGCTCGCCGCAATGGCGGGAGTGGTGGGTGTATTCGCTGGTGAGAAAATAAGAGCCCACCTGCCGGCCGCGGGCCAGGTGGCGCTGGATCCACAGGTTTTGCCCCACCTCGCGCTGGAAGATTTCCTCCGGCGCTTTCACCCCGTCGAGTGTCAAGTATTTTCCTTCCGCGACCACGCCCACGCTGATCCTGTCGTGGTGCTGCGGGATGTACCAGAACCACCCCTTTTCCGGGACGTAGGCCACGGTGGTCGCGCCGGCATCAATGCCCTCGTCGCGCTCGGCGCCCTGGTAATAAGTCCAGACGGCGATTTTATTGAGAAAGGGGTCCTTGACGCGCCAGAGATTGCGCACGGCGGCGAAAGCCTCCTTGCCGGAACAATCCAGCGTGATCGGGGCGCGATGCTCCACGATTTCGCCGCCGCGCGTTTGGGCGCGGACCCCGACAACCGCGCCGCCTTCCCTGAGCAAATCCTGGACCGTGGTCTCCTCCCGGACCCGAACGCCTTTTTCCCGCGCGTTGTCCAGGAGCATCTGGTCGAATTCCGAACGCAGCACCTGCCAGGTTTGGGCGACGGTTTCGCGGTCGTAGCGGGTGTAAAAATAGAACGGCTGGCTGGCGCGGCCGGAGGGGGAGACGAATTGGACGCTGTATTTCTTGACAAAGGCGGACGATCTCATCCGGTCAATCAAGCCCAGGCGTTGCAGGGGCTGGAAGGTGAAGGGCAGGAGGGATTCGCCGATGTGATAGCGCGGAAATTTTTCGCGTTCCAGGAGAAGAACGCGATGGCCGTGACCGGCGAGGATGGCGCCGGCGGAAGACCCCGCCGGCCCGCCTCCGATGATAAGGACGTCCAGTGTATTTTCTTTATTCATGGCAAGCAAAAATGCGCCGGGACGGCGCCGGGCGGGATCAGGGCGGGAGAATCTCCACAATCTCCGCCAGCGGACGCCCGCCGGCGTCGCGCAGGGTGTTGCGCCGGCCAAAGAGCACGTGGGCGCCGGCCAGTTGCAGCGTGCCGCCGATGAAGGCATCGGCCGCCACGCGCAGGTAGGCGCCCGGCCGGCTGGAGAAGGCGATGTCGAAGGCGTACAAAATCCGCCCCAGAGGCTGCTGCTCGCGCAGAATCTCCTCGCGCGCCGCGAGGGGAAACAAGTCGAGGTTGATTTTGCTCGCGCCGAATTCCACCGGTTGGAGCGTGCCATCCAATTCCAGCGCCACTTCGCGAAAGTATTCGTTGCCGCGGGTCTGGCGTGCCGCCATCCGGATATGAATTTTGCGCTGGTGAAACGATTCCAGCCGCGAAGTCATGTCGCTCTCATGCACCAGCAGCGAGCGGTGGGGTTCGGGGATCCGGGCCGGCTCGATCCTCTCGATGGCGGGCAGGGGCAGGCGGCGCCAGGCGTAAAAATCGTCCAGCGGATAGGTGTCCGAATAGACCGGGCGCGGCGCAAAGGGCGTCAATCCGGGAAGGATCTGGGTCTCGCTCATGTCACAGGGGTTTAGAACCGGCCAGGAAGAGAAACTGGGGACGGATTCGTGCGCTTGGAATGAGCTACTTTTCGATGAGGGCAGCCGCCCGATGTTTCGACGAAGTTCGCCCCCAATAACCTGGTTTGGGCTTCCTGCCCTCGAACGAAACAGTTTTGCGGCTGGAACTGTTTTCGATCTTTTTCAGGTAGGCAACGTAGGCGTCCAAGTTGCAGCCATGTTCGGTCATCGCGGCTTCGCGATGGCGTCGAACTTCGTCCAGGATTTCATCTTTCATAGTGTTGATTATTATACTTACATCAATTCTTGTGGTGTGCAAATGATGGGGCAGCGATAACCAGCCTGCTCACAGAGTGCTTCAACTTTCGCCACAATTTGGGCGTTGTTGATGTGCGTGCAATTCCAGGTGAGAAGGAAATCCATCTGGTGGCAGGCGGCTATTTGGTCAGGCGACACTGCTAATATCATTTGGTCATCAAAACGTTGTCCATAACGCGCCCAAAAACCTGCGTCTTCATGATTGTGCTTCACGCGTAGCGGGCGTTTTGGTGCTCGGGCAGGAAGAACTCGTGCAACAGACGGTCCACCTGGAGCAAGCCTTCGCGGTTCAGCCGCACGGTTTCCGCGTCCGCCTCGCCGAAACCCCAGTCGCGCAGGCGCTGCAACGGCCCGGCGAACCGCTGGAGCAAATCCACCCCGAACTTTTTCTGGAAGTAATCGCGCCGGACCCGGCCGAGCTTGAGCTGCAAAATGAATTCGCGCACCAGCCGTTCGTCGCCGGTCGGAGTCATGGCGCGATAGACGGGGAGGCGGCCGGAATGGACGGCGTTGACGTACGGCTCGAAATCGTGCTGGTTCTGGTAATGGGTGCCCTGCAAATGGCCGAAGGAAGCGACGCCCAGGCCGATCAAATCCGCGCCGGCCCAGAGGCGGTCGCGGTAGAGGAACTTGGCGGTGTCTTTATTTTTGACAGCAGTGTAGGCGCTGCCGACGGTGTAGCCGGCCTTTTCCAGCTCGGCAAAACCCCAGCCGACCCAGGCGCGCTTGGTTTCCCAATCCGCCACCGGGGCCACCAGTTTGCCGGCGGCTTTCATCTGCTGATAGATGCCAGTGTTGTAGGGGACTTCCATCTGGTAAAGGGTGACGCTGTCGGGGGACATCTGGATGGTTTTGCGGACGCACTCCTTCCAGTTGGCCTCGGTCTCCTCGACCATCCCGGCGATGAGGTCAATGTTAATTTGTGGAAAGCCCAGTTCGCGGGCGAAGGAATAAGCCCGGGCGATCTCCTTGCCGTGGTGGGCGCGGCCGTTGATTTCCAGGATGTGATCGTCGAAGTTCTCCACGCCCAGGCTCAGGCGGGTCACGCCCATTTCGCGGATGGCCTCCAGTTTATGGCTGGTCAGCGTGCCCGGCTCGCACTCGAAGGTGACCTCCTCGGCCTCATCCCACGGGATCAGTTCCTTCATGCCGTTGGTGAGTTGGCTGAGTTGATCCACCGAAAGATAGGAGGGGGTGCCGCCGCCGAAATAAACGAAGTTGGCTTTGCGTCCGGCGATGGCGGGCTTGCCGGCGTAGAGGGCGAGTTCTTTGAGGGAGGCGTCAATATAACCGCGAATGGCCGCCGAATCCTTGTCCGTGTAAACCTTGAAATAACAGAAATGGCAGCGCTTGCGGCAAAAGGGAATGTGCAGGTAAACGCCCAGGGGAACGGCCGGGGGCCGGGCGCCGCCGGCGGCGGAGGGAGGGCGCTCCAGGGCGGCCAGGACGTCAGGGACGAATTCGGGTTTCCAGAAGGAAAAGGGCGGATAGTTGGAGACGAAATAGTTGCCGACGGTGGTCTGTTTTTCGATGGGGGGAGCGGCTGGAGCCGGGGCTGAAGTTGTGGTCATAATCATTGGCTCAACAACTGGCCATGCACTTTTCCAGATCTGCCACCCGGGGCGGTTTGTTGCCCCTGCCCGGCACGACGGAGAGGCCTTCGGCGCGGAGCAGCCTGGCTTGTGTGGCCACGCCGCCGGGATACTTGGGGTTCAGCTCGCCCTCCGCCTTGAGGGTGCGCCACCACGGGGTGGTGTCCTTGAGGCCCTGCGCCTGGGCCTCGACGGCGGCGTGGGCGGCGATCCAGGCAAAAATGCCGGTCGTGATCGGGCAGGCGATGGTGGCGCCATGCTTGCGGGCCAGGGCCTGGCGCAAGCGGTTGATGGTGACCACTTTGCCCTCGGGCACCTCGCGCATCAGCGCATCCACTTCCAGCGGCGCGGGAACGACCACGGTCCCTGTCCCCCATTTGGTGCTCATCCGGCCCGTGATGGGAATGACTTTGGGCAGGTCCTTGCTGTCCGCCAGTTTTTCCTGCCACGATTTTCTTCTCTTTGCACTCATGCCAGTATCCTACAGTTGATTGGGCGGATGCTCAAGCGCCGTGTCCAAGGGGTGGGAACGGTTGGATTGGTTTTCCAAGTCTTTTTCACAAACCTTTGGCTCCAAAACAATAGACGTTGCCGTCGTCGCAGCCGATCACAATTCTTTTCGCCGCCACCGCCGGCGAACTGGCCACAGGCTGGCCGGTGTCGTAGGACCAGAGTTCGCGGCCCTCCTTGAGCGAAACCAGATAGACCCGCCCGTCGTCCGAGCCGAAGACCACCTTGTCCCCGGCGATAACCGGGGAGCTTTCGATTTTTCCCCCCGTGGGAAAGCTCCAAAGACTTTTGCCGTCCGCCCGGTTGAGACAGTGCAACCTTTTGTCGTACCCGCCGAAGACGACGCGATCTTCCGTCACCGCCGCGGAGGAGAGGAAGGGAAATTCCTGGTCGCGGAAACGCCAGACCACGTTGGTGCCGGCCAGGTCCACACAGAGAAACTCATTTTCATAGTGGCCGAAATAAGCGCGGTTTCCCGCCAGCGCCACCGACGCGCCGATGAAAGCGCCGGCGTCAATTTGGGCGATCTCCTTGCCGTCCTCCAAGTTCAGCACATGCACCATCGCGTCGCACCCGCCAAACACCGCGCGCCCATCCGCCACCGCGCTGGCGCCGTTGATGTAGTTGCCGCTTTCATAGGTCCAGACCGGCGTGCCCTTCTCCGCGTCCAGGCAGCGGAGCTTGAAATCGTAGCTGCCGAACAAAACCCGCGCCGGACCCTCGCGGCGGGGAACCGCGCTGGCCGAAGCCAGGATTTTGCCGTCCGTTTGGTTGGTCCAAAGCAGGCTGCCGTCTGCGGCATCGAGGGCGTAGAACAACCCATCCAGCGACCCCGCAAACACCGAATGATTGAGCAGCAAGGGCGGGGCCTCCATCGGGGCGGCGGCCTTGAAAGCCCAGACCTTCTTGCCGTCGGCAAAATTCAGGGCGTACAGATTTCCGTCATCCGACCCGATAAAAACCTTGTCCGTCCCGATGACGGGCGAGGATTTGACCGCGCCGCCGGTCTTGAAACTCCAGAGGAGGGAAAGTTGCGCGGGCAAAGTCTCGCTGGCCACGCCGGTCAGCGCCGGATTGCCGCGGAAGACGGGCCAGAGCGGCGGCTTGGTCGCGGCGGGGGCGGGGGCGGGCGCGCTCCGCGCCGCGCCACCGAGCAGGGAAAGAAAAACGAGGATGGAGACAGAGACACCCATGGCGCAAGTCCACCGGACATATTTGTCATCCGCGCTCATCTGCGTTGGTTCGCCATCACGACCTTGCCCATCATCCTTCGGCAAAAGCGCTTTAACAATAAATTATTAAACTTTGAAGTTTAAACCCGCGCCGCTACTTTGGCGCTGTGACAACTTTCCTGCGATTTGCCGGCATCCTCAACGCGGCCATCTGGTGCGGCGCGTCGGTCTTTCTCCTCCTGGGCTTGCCGGCGGTTTTTTCCGAAGATCTCAAAAAGGCCCTTGGCCCAATGGGGCCGCCCGGCGTGGGGTGGGCCGCCGAATTGATCATCGGCCGCTATTTCATCCTGCAGTACTGTTGCGGCGCAATCGGGTTGGCGCATTTGGTCCTGGAATGGCTTTACTCTGGAAAGCCCCTTTTGCAGCGCAACCTGGCCATTCTCGTCGTGCTGATCGGGTTGGCATTGGCGGGCGGATTATGGATGCAGCCTAAACTCAAGGACTTGCATCGCACCAAATATTTCGGCGCGACCCCGGCGGCGCGGGAGCAGGCCGACCGCACATTTAAAGCTTGGCATGGCGCCTCCGAATGCGGCAACCTGATTGCCATCAGCGGACTGATGGTGTATCTGTGGCGCACCAGCCGGTTGAGCGATCAGGCGCGGTATGGGAATTTGAACCTGGGAAAAATCCGTGGTTGACATCGCCATTGAAATTGAAAAAATTGGGAGTATGTTCAAGTAAAGGATTGAGCATGTTTAAGCCATAGAGTGTTACATCAATGTTACGTGGAAACTACAGTTGAGCGCGCCGCCCCCGGGCGCAGAAGACAGACAGAGAGTGAAAGACAAACCGATATGATTTCAAATGAACGTCCATCACCGCAAGGATACCGATCCTACAGCGCCGGCCCGCCCAAGCCCCCGGTTAATGAGGACACCCTGAAGACGGAGAAGATCCAGATCGAACGCAAGACCTTCATCTTCACGTTGAAAGAGAATCCTCGGGGCCGGTTCTTGCGCATTACCGAGGACGTGAACGGCCGCCGCGACAACGTGATCATCCCCTCCACCGGCCTGGAAGAGTTTCGCAAGGTGCTGGATGAGATGGTCCGGGCCGCGACGGAGATTCCCGCCAAGGAACAGTAACGCGCGCCGTCCCCCCGGCTCGCGTCCGGTTCGTGGAGGGGGCATTCCGCCATCCGGGATAAGTCAAGTATAATTCTAAGGCTTGGGAGCCGCTCTCGGCCCGGCCTTCCTCCCGCCCTTTTTCGCCCGCTTCGGGGCGACTTTCCGCGCGTCGCCCCACAGCCCTTCCAGGTCGTACTTTTCCCGGACATCGGCCCGCATGACGTGGACAATCACGTCAAAGTAATCAATCACCTGCCACGGCGTGTTCAAGTCGCCGTCAATGGCGCGCGGGGCCAGGCCATGATCCTCGCGCAACTTGTCGGTGATCTCCTGCAGGATGGCGCGCAGGTGCGGCTCGTTGCCGCCGGAGGTGATGACGAAAAAATCGGTGATGGAGGAGAGGTTGCGGACATCGAGAATGACCGTGTTTTCGGCTTTTTTATTCTCGGCCAGGTCGCGGCACAGCAGCGCCAATTTCTTGGATTCCATTGTTGGTGGAGAACCTTAGCAGGTTTGTCTCAAAGATAAAGCCGATTATTGGCAATGGCTTCCGCCACCGCCGCCGGGGTCAGGTGGGTCAGGGGCAGCCCCGCCTTGACCCGCGCGCGAATCTCCGAGGAGGACACCGCCAGCGGAAAACCGCGCAGCGCCCGTCCCCGAAACGGCGCGGGCGGGGCCGCCGGGGCCTCACCCGGGCGGGGAACGACCACAAATTCCGCCAGGCGCGCCAGTTCGCCGGCTTGGCGCCATTGCGGCAATTGCGCCGCCTGGTCCGCGCCGAGCAAATAAAAAAGCTCCGCCCCCGCGAATTTCTCCGCGTAATGCCGCAGGGTTTCGATGGTGTAGGACACTCCGCCGCGCCGGATTTCCAGGTCGTCCACTTCGCAGGCCGTTTCTCCGGCCAGCGCCAGCCGCAGCAAGCGCAATCGTTCCGGCGCGGGGGGCGTGTCCGGCTTGAAGGGCGACTGGGCCGCGGGGATGAAAAACATCCGGGCCAGACCCAGTTCCTCGCGCGCGGCGCGCGCCGCCAGCAAATGGCCGGCATGAACCGGATCGAAGGAGCCGCCTAACAAACCAATTTTCACTTTACTTGATCAACGCTTGGAGTTTCCTGGCGTCGGCGGCGAAAACGCGGACGCCTTCGGCCAGCTTTTCGGTGGCCATGGCGCTTTCGTTGAGCATCCAGCGGAAAGCTTTTTCGTCGAGGGTGATTTTGGACAAGGTCATTTGCCGGCCGAGTTCCGGGGAGAGTTTGCGCGTCACCGGTTCATGGCTGCTCTTCAATTCGCCCAGCAGTTCCGGGCTGATGGTGAGCAGATCGCAGCCGGCCAGCTCCAGGACTTCGGGCTTGGAGCGAAAACTCGCGCCCATGACCTCGGTGGGATAACCGAATTTTTTGTAATAGGCGTAAATCTCGCGGACGGACACCACGCCGGGGTCCTCGGCGGGCGGGTAATCCCTCCCCGTGTCCTTTTTATACCAGTCCAGAATGCGCCCGACAAAGGGGGAGATCAATTTGGCCCCCGCTTCCGCGCAGGCCACGGCCTGGGCCAGGGAAAAGAGCAGGGTCATGTTGCAGTTGATCCCTTCCTTCTGCAGGACTTTGGCGGCTTGGATGCCTTCCCAGGTGGAGGCCAGCTTGATCAGGATGCGCTCGCGGGCAATGCCCATTTTGGCGTACATGGAAATGAACAGGCGGCCCTCGGCAATGAGGGCCTCGGTGTCAAAAGCAATTTTGGCGCTAGTTTCGGTGGAAACCCGCCCGGGCACCACCTGCAAAATCTCCCGGCCAAACAGAACCAGGGTTTGGCGCATGATATCGTCGGGCGAACCGCCCGCCTTTTTGCCATCCGCGATCGCCTGCTGGAGCAGGGTTTGATACTGCGGCTTTTGCACGGCCTTGAGGATGAGGGATGGATTGGTGGTGGCGTCTTCGGGCGCGAATTCCTTGATGAGGGCAAAGTCCCCGGTATCGGCCACCACGCGGGTGAACTTGCGCAACTGGTCAAGCTGGTTGAGAGCGGCGGCGGGGTTCGTTTTTTTGACTGGAGCAGTTGTATTCATGGCAGTAAGACGGGGTTAGAGTGCTTCATCCTTCGCGCTGGCGCAACCAGAAACAGACCGGGCGGACCGCCAACTTTGAACCTTGAACTTTGCGGATTGAACTTTAGCCTTGAGTGGTGATTTCGGAAAAACCGTGGAGAATGGATGCCGTCGCGCGCTTGTTCCTGGGCATCATCGCGACGGTGTGTTTCGCCAGCCTTTGTGGCGGCCTGCTGCAAAGCGAAAAAATTGCGCTGACCGCCGGCCAGAGGGAATTCGCGCAGATGGCGGTGACGGCGGTTTTTTTCCAGGGCGCGGTCTTGGTTTGGGTCGGGTTTTTCCTGCGCGAACACCATCTCTCCTGGAGCGAGGCCTTCGGGTTGGAGGCGGCGCGGCAATCCACAGCTATTGGGTTGGGGATCGTTGCGGCGGTGTTGTTCGTGCCCGCCGCCCTGGGCTTGCAGTATTGGCTGGGGCTTCTGATGGAGCACCCCGTCGCGCAGCCGGCGGTGGAGATGTTGCAGAGGCCGGACCTGCCGGCGGGCGAAAAGGTTTTCATGGGGGTGCTGGCAGTGTTGGTCGCGCCGCTGGCGGAGGAGGCGATGTTCCGCGGGATACTTTATCCGACCCTGAAGCAGAGCGGCTATCCGAGGGCGGCGCTTTGGGTGACCTCCGTGTTTTTTGGAGTCATGCATTTTAACCTCCTCTCTTTTGTCCCTCTGACCCTTTTCTCGCTGCTCCTGATTTTTCTCTATGAAAAAACCGGCAGTCTCTGGGCTCCCGTCACCGCCCACAGCGTGTTCAATTTCGCAAACTTTCTTTTCCTGATGCTCGCCGGCGCGCCTGTTTCTCCGCTTTCTGTCAAATGAATGAATTTGAACTCATCGCCAGTTTGAGCCGTTCGCTCCCGTCGAACCCCGAGGTCATTGTCGGGGTGGGGGACGATTGCGCCGTGCTGGCGCCGGCCCAGGCGGGGCGTTGCCTGTTGTTCAAGACGGATTCGGTCGTGGAAGGCATTCATTTTTTGCGGTCGGCCGCGCCTGAGAAAATTGGCCACAAGGCCCTGGCGCGGTGCCTGAGCGATATTGCGGCGATGGCCGGCCGGCCCATCGCGGCGCTGGTGACGATGGCGCTGCCCGGGAAATTCGATCCCGAATGGGTCCAAAAAATATACGACGGCATGAACGCCCTGGCCCGGCGCCATGGGGTGGCCATCGCGGGCGGGGAAACGACCTCCAATCCGGAGCGGCTCTTGATTTCCATCGCCCTGCTGGGCGACGTGGCGCGGGACCAATGTGTGCTCCGTTCCGGCGCCAAGGGCGGCGACGCGTTGTTTGTCACCGGGGAACTGGGCGGATCGCAGGCGGGGAAACATTTGGAATTCGAGCCGCGCCTGGCCGAGGCCCGCTGGCTGGCGGAACATTTCTCCATTCACGCGATGATTGATTTGAGCGACGGATTGGCCGGGGATTTGCGGCACCTGATGAGTCGCGGCAACGTAGGCGCGGAACTTCTGCGCCGGGCCATTCCCATCAGCCGCGCCGCCCGGCTGCGCGCCCGAGCGGAGACATCGGGCAAACCGCCCCTGCTGGCCGCGTTGACCGACGGCGAGGACTATGAATTGCTTTTTGCGGTGGCCAGCGGCGACGCGGTGCGGCTGCGGGACGGCTGGCAGAAAGAATTTCCCAAAATCCGGCTCAGTTGCATCGGCAGGATCACGTCGGAGCCGGGGTTGAAATTGCGCGACGAAGAAGGCGTTCGTTCCCTGGAAGAACATGGCTACGTTCATTTCCCATAGTCCGTCGGAGACCGAAGCGCTGGGCGAGGTCTGGGGGCGCGAGGCCGGGGCCGGCTGGATCGTCGGCCTGAGCGGCGGCTTGGGCGCGGGCAAAACGCAATTGGCCAAGGGCCTGGCCCGGGGCTTGAATGCAAGCGGGCGCGTGACCTCGCCCAGTTTTGCGCTGGTGCATGAATATCCGGGCGGCCGTCTGCCGCTCTTCCACGTTGACCTCTACCGCCTTTCCAGCCGCGAAGAGATCATCGCCGCCGGCCTGGAGCCGTATCTCGTCCGCCCCGAAGGGGTGACGGTGGTGGAGTGGGTGGAGCGATGGATGAGCGGGAGGGAGGCGGCGGCGTTTCCGCGCGGACGGTTCCGCCACGCGCAAATCAAAACGCTCGGCGAGACGGGGCGTGAAATATCCTATGAAGATTTTGGCGGTTGAATTTTCCTCCGCGCAACGAAGCGTGGCGGTGTGGGAGGAGGGCGGCGCGGCCGCCGGGCCGGCCCTGCTGGGGAGCGCGATGGAGGCGGGGGGGCATCGCCGCCTTGGACTGGTCGAGCAGGCGCTGGCGGAGGCCGGATGCCGGCGGGAGGAAATCGGGGTGGTGGCGGCCGGGCTGGGGCCGGGATCCTACACGGGAATTCGCGGCGCGATTGCGCTGGCGCAAGGCTGGCAGTTGGGCCGGGAAATCCAGCTTCTGGGCGTCAGCAGCGTCGAATGCCTGGCGGCGCGGGCGCAGGCGGAGGGGGCGCGCGGCCTGGCAAACATTGTTATTGACGCGCAGCGGAACGAGTTTTATTTGACGCGTTATCAGATTGAGGAAAGCGGCTGGCGGGAAGCGGAGGCGCTCCGCCTGGCGGGGTTTGCCGAAATCCAGGCGCTGGCCGGGACGGGGCAGGCCCTGATCGGCCCGGACCTCCAGAAGTGGTTTGGCGGCGCGACAAACACGCATCCGGACGCGGTGATGCTGGGGCGGCTGGCCTGTGGACGGCGCGATTTTGTTGCGGGGGAACAATTGGAGCCGATTTACCTGCGGGAAACGGCTTTCTTGAAAGCCCCGCCGCCGCGGCAGAGTTTGTAGCCGCCGGCGGGCCGCTTACCGCTCGAACGAGTTGGTGGAGAAGGTGGGCGGGGCGGTGCCAAAGGAACCATGAGCCGGGCCGCTGATGATGACGGACGCGTTTTGCGGCTCGGCCGCCACATTCCAGTTGAAGGTTCCGATGCCGGCGACCTCCAAGGTTTGCACCAGATTCGTATAATGGGTCGCGCCAATGCGGCCGATCAGCTCGGTGGTGGCGGCGGAGCCAAATCCGAGCAGGTTGAACTGGAGGCTGGTGGTGTCCAGGGCGACGTAAAACAAGCGGGATGAACCCAGACTGTTGATGTTGGTGCTGATTTTGGTGACGGCGCCGCTTTGGTTGGTGCTGAAAATCCCGCTCTCGACGCAGTTGGTGAGGCCGTTGAGGTTTGTGCGGTTGTTGTAGTTGGTGATGCTGAGGAAGCTGCCGGCCACACCGGAGGTGAAATTGCTCGTGAAGCTGGAGCCGAAAAACTTGGAGACGTTGGTTTCCGTCGCGCCCTTGACCAGGAAGATGCCTTCAGCGCCCGGCGCCGGGTCCAAGGCGATTTTTCGCACGAGGGACGCGCCGGACCAGTTGGTCCATTGGGAGCCGGCAAGATCAATGGCGATGGCCTTGACGATGCTGGGGGTGGAAATCAGGGCCGACTTGATGAGGGTTGTCTGGTTGGTCTCGGTGTGGGAGTCAATGGGGGCGGTCTGGTTGGTTTCGTACTGGCCGAAAATGGAAAAGCTCAATTTTTGCTGGGAAGCCTGGCCGTGGGCGCTGGTGGCCGCGACCACTGTCCCAAGCCAGAGCGCGATCAAAAATTGAACCTGCTTCATAACTGCTTTAACATCGCTTTGCGGGCGGGGCCATGCAAGCGCAATGTTCATGTTTCGTGCGGGAAGGCGGCAAGGCCCGCCCCGCCGGCGGGCAAGCTGCTTACTCTCCAAACGCGTTTGTAATGAAAAATGGGGCCGCGGCGCCAAAGGAGCCGTGAGCCGGGCCGCTGACGAAATTGGTCGGCTCCAACGCGTCACTGACAACATTGGTTCCAAACAGGTTGGTTCCCACATACAACCCGAAGGATCCCACGCAGGCGGCTTGCAGCGATTGCACCTCCCCGGAATATAGGTTGGTGCGATGGATGCTGCCCGTCAGATCGGTGGTGGTGGTGGTGCCGTACCCGATCAAGTTGAACTGGATGTTGGTGGTGTAGAGGCTGACGTAAAACAAGCCAGCGCAAGTCAGACTGTTGGTGTTGGTGAGGCTGCCGCCGCCTTTGAGGGTAACGGTGCCACCGTGGACCGGGTTGGCGAAGTTGAAGTTGGTGACGGCGGGGAAGTTGTTGGTCACGCCGGAGGTAAAATTGTTCGTAAAGCTAAAATGGCTGGAGACGTTGACGTTGGTTGGCGGCCATGCCCGGTAAAGGAAAATGCCTTCGGCGCCGCTGTGGCCGTTGGCAAAATCGGTTTCCCGCACGAGGGAGGCGGTGGTCAAGTTGATCCATCCGGCGCCAAATTCATCAATGGCGATGGCCTTGACGATGTTGGCGCTGGAAATCTCGACGGACTTCGCGACTTCTGTGGTGATTCGGTTGGTCGCCGTGCGGCTGGAATGAGTGGTCAGCTCGTTGGTCTGGTACTGGCCGAAAACGGAAAAGCTGAGTCGTTGCACTGAAGTCTGGCCCCGGGCGCTGTGGGCCGCCGCCACGGTTCCGAGCAAGAGCGCCATCAGAAATTGGACCTTTTTCATAACGGCCTCAGTTTCGCGTCGCGGGCCCGGGGATGCAAGTGCAATGTTCCGGCTGCCGGCTCATGTTTTATGTTTCTTGTTGGAAGGTTTTTGGCAGGATGCCGGAGCGACGGCCGGAAAGCCGCGGCTTGCATGAAGAAGAAATCGCTTGGAATCATTTTTTTAACGGTCCTGATTGACCTGGTCGGATTTGGATTGATCCTGCCGCTGATCCCCATTTATACGGAGAGCTTCGGCGCCAGCGGGGCGATCATCGGCGTGATCATGACCTCCTACTCGCTCATGCAGTTCCTCTTTGCGCCGGTTTGGGGGCGGCTTTCCGATCGGATTGGCCGGCGGCCGGTGTTGTTGACCAGCACGGCTTGCGCCTGCCTGTCCTATGTGATTTTTGCGATTGGCTCCGGCCTGGCGCACAAAACGCTGGCGCTGGGAATTATTCTGGTTTCGCGGATTTTCGCGGGCATCTGCGGGGCCAACATCACGGTCGCCCAGGCCTACATCGCCGACATCACGCCGCCGGAGCAACGCTCGGCCAAAATGGGGCTGGTGGGAATGGCTTTTGGGCTGGGGTTTGTTTTAGGCCCGGTGCTGGGGGCCTTGAGCGCCCTCTACATCGGCAGGACGGCCCCCGGATGGACGGCAGCCGCGCTCTGCGCGATCAATTTTATCTGGGCCTTTTGGCGGCTGGCGGAAAGCTGGCAGCCCAACGCCCATTACACCACGCAACGGCCCCACCTGGATCAGTGGCTGCACACGCTGCGCGCGCCCCGGCTGAACTTGTTGATCGGAATCTTTTTTCTGGCGACATTTTGTTTCACCTGTTTTGAAACCACCATTGGTCTTCTGATCATGCGGAATTTCAAGATTGATCCAGGCCCGGACCACCTCAGAGCCGTCCTGGGAAAGGTGGGGTGGCTGATTGCTTATTGCGGCTTGATTGGAGCGGGCGTGCAGGGAGGTCTGTTGCGCCGGCTGGTGAAAAAAATGGGCGAACCGAAATTGATCGCGGCCAGTTTGTTTGCGGCGGCGGTGGGCATTGGGGTTCTGCCCTACCTGACCTCCTGGGGATGGCTCCTGGCCGGCCTGGCGGTTTTTTCCGTCGGCTCCAGCATGACCCGTCCGCCGGTCTTCGGCATGATCTCCCTGATGACTGCGGCCCATGAACAGGGCAGCACCCTCGGCGTCGCGCAAGGCGTTGGGAGCCTGGCGCGGATTGTCGGCCCGCTCTTCGCCCTGACCCTTTTTGACCGCGACCCGGTCATTCCCTATATGAGTTGCGCGGTGCTTTGCTTTCTGACGGCTTGTTTGACCTCGCGCTATTTGTCCCTGCCTAAGCCGCCCGCCACGCCCGTCTCCCCATGAGCCAGACTCCCTCCGCCTTTGCATCGGCCATCGAGAAATTCGACGCGGCAAACGCGCGCGACCCGAACCTGGAGAGGGCGAAGGGCGCCTGGCATTCGCGCGAATTGCTCTATGCCCGGCGCCTGACCGATTGGGTTTTGCGACTGGCGCCCGACGCCTCGGAAACGCTGCGCCTGGCCGCCCGGTGCCAGCATATCCGCCGCTGGATGATCCCCCGCCAATTCTACCCCATGACCCGCCCCGGCTACCTGCGCTGGCGCAGCGATCTGAAGGAGTTCCACGCGCGAACCGCCGGCGAAATCCTGCGCCAGGCCGGTTGCGCGGAGGAAATCATCCAAAAAGTCCAGGACCTGAATCTGAAGAAGCATTTTCCGCGCGATCCGGACAGCCGCGTTTTGGAGGACGCGCTCCGCCTGGTTTTTTTGCAGTTTCAATTTGCCGGGCTTGCGCGCAAAATGGACGGCGAGAAAATGGTCAACACCGTCCAAAAGACTTGGAAAAAAATGACGCCCGCGGCGCGGCAACACGCGCCGGCCCTTCCGCTTGGGCCGAAAGAGCGGGCGCTGTTGCGGCGGGCCTTGGAGGACGCATGAGCGACCCGCGATTTTGCCGTAAAACCAAATGCTTGTTTCCCCACTTATGAACTCACCAAAACCAAACACCACCAATCCCGCCGTCATCCGCTGGGTGGAGGAGATGGCCGCCCTCTGCCAGCCCGACCAGATTCTCTGGTGCGACGGCTCCGAGGCCGAGAAAAAAGAGTTGACAGAAGAAGCCGTGGCCTGCGGCGTTTTGATCCGGCTCAACCAGCGGAAGCTGCCGGGGTGTTACTATCATCGTTCCGACCCGGCCGATGTCGCGCGGAGCGAGGACTGCACCTATGTCTGCTGGGAAACGGCCGACGAGGCGGGACCGACCAATCATTGGGTGGCGCCTGGGGAAATGTACCGCAAACTCAAAACCCTCTGCGCCGGGGCGATGCGCGGACGCACCCTCTACGTGATCCCCTACCTGATGGGACCGCCCGGCTCCCCGCTCGCCAAGGTGGGAATCGAGTTGACGGACTCCATTTACGTGGTGTTGAGCATGAGGATCATGACGCGCATGGGCCGGATCGCATACGAACACCTGGGCGCGGGCGAAGATTTCAACCGCGGCCTCCATTGCATGTTGGATCTGAATCCCAAGAACCGCTACATCGCCCATTTCCCGCGCGACAACGCCGTCATTTCCACCTCCTCCAACTACGGCGGCAACGTCTTGCTGGGCAAGAAATGTTTGTCCCTGCGCATCGGCTCCTGCCTGGCCCAACAGGAGGGCTGGCTGGCCGAACACATGCTCATCGTCTGCGCCGAATCGCCCGACGGGCAGAAAACCTACGTCGCCGGGGCCTTCCCCAGCGCCTGCGGCAAAACCAACTTTGCCATGCTCGTTCCCCCGCCCCATTTCGCCGGCTGGAAAGTGACCACCCTCGGCGACGACATCGCCTGGTTGAAGCCCGGGGCCGACGGCCGCCTCTACGCCATTAATCCCGAAAGCGGCTATTTCGGCGTCTGCCCGGGAACCAACATGGTGACCAACCCCAACGCCATGGCCACCATTTCCCGCGACACCATTTACACCAATGTCGCCCTGACGCCCGACCTGGATGTGTGGTGGGAAGGCAAGACCCCGAAGCCGCCGCCGCAATTGACGGATTGGAGGGGCCAGCCCTGGACGCCGGAATCTAAAACGCCGGCCGCCCATCCCAACAGCCGCTTCGCCGCGCCCATGACCAACAATCCCGTCTTTGCCCCGGAAACCAACGATCCGAACGGCGTTCCGATCAGCGCGCTGATTTTTGGCTGTCGCCGCAGCAACACCATGCCGCTGATTTTTCAGGCCTTCAACTGGATTCACGGCGTATTCATTGCCGCGACCTTGAGTTCCGAAACCACCGCCGCCGCCACCGGCGCGGTCGGGAAAGTGCGCCATGATCCCATGGCCATGCTCCCGTTCTGCGGCTACAACATGGGCCGTTATTTCCGGCACTGGTTGAATATGCGCAAGCGGATCCTGATCCCGCCCCGCATTTTTCACGTCAACTGGTTCCGGCGCGATGAAAACGGCCAGTTCCTCTGGCCTGGATTCAGCGAGAACATGCGCATCCTCAAATGGGTTGTGGATCGTTGCCACATTCGCGCCGACGCCCGCGAATCCGCCCTTGGCTGGATGCCCAGCCCGCCGCACGACATTGATCTGGCCGGGATGGAAAACTTCGACGCGGACAAATTGGCCAAGGCGCAGGAGATTAATTCGGAGGAGTGGCGCCGCGAAGCCCTGGCCAGCGACGAGCTGTTCTCCAAGCTCCAATCCGAGTTCCCGAGAGAACTGGCCTGCCAGCGCGAACTGCTCCTGGCGCGGTTGTGAAATGTGCCATCAGCCGGGCGACGTTTTGCGCAATGCCCATCGGGCCAGCAAAGCCATGGTTAAGACCAAAACGGCCTTGACCGTGGTCTGGCCAGCCACAGAGCCGCCCAGCGGCGCCGCACGCCTTACCCGACTTTTCGGTTGATCTTCCACAGCAGGACGCCGCCGACGGCCTGGAAAAGGAAATTAGGCAGCCAGACCACCAGGCAGGGATAGCGCTCGGGATGATTCTCCCAGGCCTGCCCCAACACCATAAAGCTGTAATAGACCAGCACCAGCACCAGCGCCGTGGCCACCCCCACGCTGGTCTCGCGCCGGTGCGCCCGAATGCCCAACGGAATCCCAATCAGGGTGAAACCGATGCAGGCAAAAGAAAATGCGACCTGCTGGTTCAGATAGACCAGCACGGGCATCGTCATTTCGGACGCGGCCGAGCGGATGGCGCGCTGCGTTCGCAAAAGTTCATCTTTGGAAGCGCCCGGGGTCGGGACGGGGGCAAAGCCGCGTTCGCGCCGGGCCAGTTCCGCGCGAAGCTGGCGGAAGGTCATGTCGCTGATGGCCACGGTGAGCAACTCGCGCGGCTGGGAGTCGAAGGGGACGGCGGGCAGCGGACCGTCCCCGGCCACCCCGGGCGCCCAGCCGGCTTTGTCGCGCCTGTAGCTGGACATCTCATGCATGTAGAGGCTGATTTCCTTGTTGTTTGTGTCAATAATTATTTCGGCCCTGGGCGCTTTGCACCAGAAGACCAGGTTGCTTTCATTCCATTCGAAGACCCTGACGTCGTCCAGATTGGTTCCGTCGCCGTGGACATGGCCGGCCTGGACGATGTACTTGCCAAACGGGGTGGGCTGGTCGCTTTGGAGCAGGCCGCCGGGGCGTTTCAGGCCCGCGCGATACAGCAGTTCCAGGTAGGCGGCGCGGCTGGCGGGAGCGAAGTCGAGATTGAGCCAGGCACAAAGGCCGCTCACCGCCACGCTCAGGCCAAGCACGGGGGCAACCAGGCTGGCCAGACTGATGCCGCTGGCGCGGGCGGCCGTCAATTCCTGGTCCGCGCTGAGGCGGCCGAAGACCAGGAGTGCGGCGGTGAGCATCCCGATGGGCAGGGAAAAGGCCAGCACGTAAGGGATGAGCAGAAGGATGGCGTGAAAAGCCAGCCCGAGCGTGGCCTGGCGGTGCTCCACCAGCGTGAGAATTTCCTTGATGACGTTGCCCAGCAGCAGCACGAACGTGAAAACAAAGACCGTCATTCCCAACGTGCCCAGCACTTGGCGGGTGAGGTAGAGATACAAGGTCTTCACAGGCCCTCAAGGGTGCGGAATGCCCAAGGAAAAAGCGAGGATGGAGAGGAAGGGGGTGTACAGAATCAGGCAGTTCTAAATTCGCTGGCCGACGATGGATTCCGGGTGTTATTCTGGCAGCCAAACGATGCAGCGCCCACGCTCCAAGGATTCCCCCGCCGCCGTATCCAAAAGCCCGGCCAAGCGCCTATGGCTCTTTCGATTGATGGCCCTCGTCCTGATGCCGCTGCTTTTCCTGCTGCTGGTGGAATTGGCTTTGCGACTGGCGGGGTTCGGATATCCCACGGCCTTTTTTCTCACTCGCCAGATAAGGGGCAAAGACTGTCTGATACAGAACGACCAGTTTGGCTGGCGGTTTTTTGGCGCGGAAAAGGCCAGAAGCCCGTGTCCGTTCGTCCTGCCCAAAGCCAAACTGCCCGGAACGGTGCGTATCTTTGTCTTCGGCGAATCAGCCGCTTTCGGCGATCCGCAACCGGAATTCGGTTTGCCGCGAATGCTGGAGGCCCTTCTGACGCTGCGCTATCCGAACACTCACTTTGAAGTCGTGAACACGGCCATGACGGGCATTAATTCGCATGTCATTCTCCCTATCGCCCGCGATTGCGCTTCCGAGCAGGGCGATGTCTGGGTCATTTACATGGGCAACAATGAAGTCGTCGGCCCCTTCGGATCCGGGACGGTTTTTGGCCCGCAAGCGCCGGGCATCGCCCTGGTGCGGCTGGGCGTGGCCCTGAAAGCCACCCGCATCGGAGAACTTATCGCCACCCTGATCGAGAAACTGCGGCAACGCCCGGCGAGCGAGAGGATCTGGGGCGGCATGGAGATGTTCCTCCAGAACCATGTCCGCCAGGATGATCCCCGAATGGCGAACGTGTATGCGAGCTTTCAACGCAATCTCAGCGACATCATTTCCACCGGTTTGCGGAGCGGAGCCAAAGTCGTGGTCAGCGCGGTGGCGCGCAACTTGCGGGACTGCGCTCCGTTCGCCTCGGAGCATCGGTCCAATCTCTCTGTGGCGGACCTTGCGGGCTGGGAGGATCTATATCAAAGAGCCATTGAGGATCAGCAAGGCGGCCGGCCCGCGCAGGCCATCGCCCATTCGCGCCAGGCGGCGGCGGTGGACCCGTCGTTCGCCGAATTGCATTTTCGGTGGGGCCAGTGCTCTCTGGCGCTGAGCAACCAACCTGAAGCTGCGCGCGAGTTCGCGCTGGCTGCCGATTTGGACGCTCTCCGCTTTCGCTCCGACAGCCGAATTAACGATGCCATCCGACACGCTGCCGCCGGACGCGAGCAGGAGGGAATCCAGTTTGCCGACGCGCAGGAAATACTGGCGGCGCAAAGTCCACAAGGCCTGGTCGGGGACGAATTCCTTTACGAGCACGTGCATTTGAACTTCGAGGGCAATTATTTGCTGGCGCGGCGGTTGGCCGGGGTGATCGCCCAATGCATTCCGCAAAAACTGGGCGGTGGCGCCAGTTCCAATCAAAGCTGGCCGTCAGAAACGGACTGCGCGCGGCGGCTCAGTTTCACGGATTTCAATCGGCGCGAAGCCGAAATTGAGATCCTCCAGCGTTTGATCAACCCGCCCTACACCACCCAACCCAACCACGCCGAGGAGTACGGGAAATTTAGCAGGCACTTGGAGGAACTGCTCCCCGCCACCCGCCCGGAGGCCCTCGAAGGGGATAAAACCATCTGCCGCCAGTCCCTCGCCGCCTGGCCGGAGGATTGGATGCTTTGGCAAAACCTCGCCCTCTTCCAACAACAAACAGGGGACAACGCGGGGCGGGTGGAGTCGTTTCGGCGAGTGGTGGAATTGCTGCCGCAAAACCGCGAGGCCTGGAGATCGCTCGGCATCGCCTTGCGCGCTCTTGGCCGCGATGAGGAAGCCTTGACCGCCTTTCAACAAGCCTTCCGCCTGAATCCGGCAGACGCAGCCGCGCTGGAAGGCCAGGCGGAGGTGATGTTAAGCCAGGGAAAAACCGCGGAGGCCGGGCGATTGTTCCGGCGCGTCTTGAAAATCCAACCGAACTTCGGCCCCGCCCACCTGGGTCTTGGAAAAATACTTGACGCCGCCGGCCGGCGGGAGCTGGCAAAGGAGGAGTACCGCCAAGCCATGCAGACCGGGGTGAACACCCCGGCGGCCTTTGCCGGCATGGCGAAATTTTTCTACGACAAAGGCGATTATGCCAACGCCGCAACCAACTTTTTGCATTCTCTGCGCCTCAACCCGTCGGACCCGGACATCCACGTCAGCCTCGGAATGGCTTTGACGCAATTGAGACGCTACGACGAGGCCCAGGCGCATTATGCCGAGGCGGTGAGACTGGACCCAAATTTTGCCGGAGCGCACTTCTGCCTGGGCATGGCCAAAGGACGCCTGCACGATGACGCGGGCGCGCTGGCCGAGTTTGCCGAGGCGGTGCGCTTGAAGCCGGATTTGCTGGTCGCGCGTCTAAATCTGGGAATCGCGCTGTTTAACCAGCATCGGAACGAGGACGCCGCTCGCCAATTCGAAGCCGTCTTGCACGGGGATTCCACCAATCAGATCGCCCTGTCCTATCTCCGCCTCTTGCAAGGACGCCAGCCCGCCGGCCCAGCCCAATGACCACGCCGGCTTCAACTACCTCTGCTTTCCAGGCTGGAACATCCCCTTGTGGGTGGCGAAAACTCCATCCCCGTCGCGCATCGTGCCTGGCCCCGCGTGGGCAGTGGTGAAAACGTCGCAGGGGTCATCGTAGCGCAAACCATCTCCCTCCCGTGAAAGCGCAGAGGGAGGATGGCACGCTTTGCGTTTGCCATCCTCCGTCCTTCCATCCTCACCGTCGCCGATCCTACTGTTTGGCGGATTCGTCGGCGGCGTCGAAGGCGTGCTGCAAGGCCACGAGGTCTTCGCCCGGCTTGAGGGATTCCAAGATGGCCTGCTCGGCCTTGAGTTGTTCGTTGGAGTAAGCCGCGGCTTTGATGGACAGCCCGATCCGGCGATCCGTCTTGTCAATCTTGATGACGCGGGCGGTGACTTCCTGGCCGACCTTGAGGACATTCTTGATTTTCTCGGTGCGCTCCTCGCTGACTTGCGAGATATGCACCAGGCCGTCAATGTCGTGTTGCAGGCCGACAAAGGCGCCGAAGCTGGCCAGCTTGGTCACATTGCCCGTGACCATGTCGCCCACCTTGTAAAACTGATCAATACTGCTCCAGGGATCAATGGTGAGCTGCTTGGCGCCCACGGAGATGCGCTGGTTGCCCTTGTCCACTTCCAGCACCACCGCTTCCACTTCGTCCCCCTTCTTGAAGACTTCGGAAGGATGATTGATTTTCCGCGTCCAGGAAATGTCCGAAACGTGGATCATCCCGTCCAGCCCCTCCTCCAGTTCGATGAAAGCGCCGTAGCTGGTGAGGTTGCGGATCTTGCCCTTGACCCTGGCGCCGGGCGGGTATTTCTCCGTCGCCTTGTCCCATGGATTGGCTTCAAGTTGGCGGATGCCGAGCGAGATTTTTTGCTCGTCCCGATTGATGCCCAAAACCACCGCCTCGACTTCCTGGTCCGCCTTGAGCACATCGGACGGCTTGCCGATGCGCTTGGTCCAGGACAGCTCGGTGACGTGGACCAGGCCCTCGACGCCCGGCTCCAGTTCGACAAACGCGCCGTAGGGAACGAGGTTGACCACCCGGCCCTTGACCTTGGCCCCGACCTGATATTTGGCGTCAATGTTTTCCCAGGGATTGGCCAGCTTCTGCTTCAGTCCGAGGCTGACCCGCTCCTTCTCCTTGTTGATGTCCAGCACCACCACGTCAATGTCCTGCCCGACCTTGAGGATTTCCGAGGGATGGCCGATGCGGCCCCAGCTCATGTCGGTGATGTGGAGCAGGCCGTCAATGCCGTTGAGGTCAATGAAGGCGCCGAAGTCGGTGATATTCTTGACAGTGCCTTTGCGGATGTCGCCCGGGGTCATTTCGGCCAGCAGCTTGGATCGCTTGTCGTTGCGCTGCTGCTCGATCAGTTCGCGGCGGGAGAGGACGATGTTCTGCCGCTCCTGGTTGATTTTGACCACCTTGAATTCGTAACTGTTGCCCAGGAACTGGGCCAGGTTTTTGGGCGGCACGATGTCAATTTGGGAGGCGGGCAAAAAGGCTTCCACCCCGATGTTGACCAGCAGCCCGCCTTTGACCGCCGCCTTGACTTTGCCGGTGATGGTGCCCCCTTCATTGCAAATGGTGAGGATTTTGTCCCAGTTCTTCTTGAATTCGGCCTTCTCCTTGGACAGAACGACCATCCCCTCCTTGTCTTCGAGCTTCTCGATGAGGACGTCCACCTCATCGCCGATTTTGACGGTTTTGATGTCTTCAAATTCGTTGCCGGCCACCACTCCTTCGCTTTTGTAGCCGATGTCAACTAGTACTTCTTTGGGGCGTACTTCAATGACTGTTCCTTTGACGATTTCACCTGTGGCAAAGCGCGCCGGGCTTTGCTTCAGGGCTTCTTCCATTGTGAGCATAATCAGTTTCTGTTCATATACTGCGGGAGGCTTTGCCCGCGCCGCAAAAGGCGCGGTCGAAGACTCCATTGCCTACCTGACCACGTTGTCGGGCAACGGAGGTTGAAGGTTAGGTATCGTTGTTGACTTCTTTTTCTCAGCCTCAATAAACGCCGCACCAGCGGCGCTCAGGCAGGGGTAACATACGCTCCTTCCGGGAGAAGGCAAGCCCCAAAAAGGGTGCTCGCGCCCGACAACCCCCGCTTCCGACCCTCGACTCTCGACTCTGGACTCTCGACTCTCGCCCCGCTTGGGGCTATCGTCGGCGGCATGAATCGCATCCGAGCGGTTGCCACGAACCATTTGACCCGGTGTTTTTGGGCCGTCCACGCCCGCAGCCGGGGACAGTTCTGGCGCCGGGCCATGTTGGCGGTTGCGCTCCTGGTCGCTGGTGTGGGCGGGGCTTATGCCCAGGAAAGCGTTCCGCCCGGGGCCGTTGACCTGCTCAAACAGTATCCCACCACGATGAAAACGGCCGACACCTCGCCTGACCGGGCCAGGCCCTGGCAATTCTCGACGGCGGACATTTTCCAGGTGTCGCGATTCACCCTCGAAGCGGCCCAGAATTTGCGCCTCCAGGCTGGATCGTGCGATTTGGGCGTCGGCCATTGTCGCGATGGCGCGGTTTGGGCTTTGGTCATCCCGCGCCAGGAGGGAACGCTCACCAGCCAGGCCGTGAGCAATGCGGAAACCATCGCCCATGTCTGGCTGAGATTTCACCCCTCCCAGATCAATCTTCTTTTCCCGCCGGACACCGTCTCCGCTAGCGGAGCGACCAACCTCCGTCCACTCATGCGCTCCATCGCCAACCACAAGTTCCCCTCCGCTTTTCACGCCGGACAGGACGCCCTGATTCCCGACCCCAACGACATGGTCGTGGACGTGGACATCCGAGACGGACCGCGGCGTTTCTTCGTGGTGGACCGGGCGGCGAAAATGGCCGCCTACGTGAGCGCCTTCGAGGCTCAGAACTTCAGACCGTCTCCCGTCCTGACGCCCGAGCTGGCCAAGACTACTTTCGATCAGTTCTGGGACACGGTGGATTTCGGCTGCGCCATCTTCATCCTCCGTCCGGAACTGAATTGGGCCAGGCTCGGCGAACAATACCGTCCGAAAGCGCTGGCCTGCCAGACCGCTGATGAATTTGCCGCCGTCTGCGCGGAGATGTTGAAGCCGCTCCGCGACCTCAGCGTGTCGTTGACCATGGCCGGGACGGACGTGCCTGTCTTTGACCGGCCGAGGCCGGCCAATTCCAATCCGCCCGCCCATAAAGCCATTTTGGGGAGCCTCACCAGATCGGGCCGCCTGCAATGGGCCGTCACCCCGGGCAAAATTGGTTTTGTCGGCATTTACGGATGGGACGACGAGGCGATGGCCGACCAGTTCGGAAAGGTGCTCGAGCAAATGCGCGAAACCCGCGGTTTGATTGTGGACGTGCGCAGCAATGGGGGAGGAATGAGCGAACGGCCCGCGCAGCAGATCGCCGGGCGGTTCCTGAAGAGGGAGGTCATTTTTGGCTACGACCAGTTTCGCGACGGGCCTGCTTACACCAACCTCACCAAAAAAGACGCCCGCAAGGTTCAACCGCTCGGCCCCTGGCGCTACGACCGCCCGGTCATCCTGTTGATTGGCCAGAAGTGCATGAGCAGCACCGAATCGTTCGTCGGGATGATGATCGGCGACGACAAAGTCACCACCATGGGCGACCACACCTGCGGTTCCAGCGGCTATCCGAAAACCTATGACTTGCCCCTGGAGATGACCGTCGCCTTGCCGCGGTGGATTGATTACAGGCCCGACGGCAAACCGCTGGACGAAAACGGATTTCAGCCGCAAGTTCCATTCACAGCCGGCCCGGGGGCGTTTGCGGGAACACGCGACGATCTCCTGAGCGCCGCGCTGGAGCGCCTGCGCCCGGCGCGCTGAGGGAATGGACTCCCGCCCCGCCTGCCGCTATCTTCGCGCCATGAAACGGACTGACCATCACAACCTCGTTTTTGTATCCGCCTTGGTTCTGCTCAACGGGTTTGCCGGCCTGGCGCAACCGCCCACCGCCTTGGAGAAGGATTGCGCCAAAATCGCCGCCGCGCGCGGAAAGGACGCGGAGCGTCTCCACCGGCTTTTCAAAATCCAGTGGGACTACAGCCTGCGCGAGCATCCTGAAATGGCCACGCAAGCGGGCTTTCCCGGATTCAACGACCGCTGGACGGACGATTCCCTGGAGGCCATCGCGCGGCGCAAACAGGAACTCCAGGCGCCATTGCGGGCGGTGGCTGCGATCCGCCGCGCCAGGCTCAGCCCGGCCGATCAATTGAATTACGATCTGTTCAAAAGAGCGCTCGATCTGGAGGTCCAAGGGACGCGGTTCCCAGGTGAATACCTGGCCATCACCCAAATGGGCGGCGCGCAGCAGGAAGTGCCGGAGATTTTGGAGATGGCCCCGCGCAACACCGTCCAGGATTATGAGAACATCCTGGCGCGCCTCCAGGCCGTCCCCGCGCTGGTGGACCAGAAAATTGTCCTTCTGCAAAAGGGCCTGGCGGCCGGCGTCACGCCTCCGCGCATCACCTTGCGCGATGTGCCCGACCTGATCAAAAGCCAGACGGTGGATGACCTGGATGAAAACCCCGTGCTCAAGCCGTTCACCCAATTTCCCCCGCAAATTTCCGAACCCGACCGCGCGCGGCTGCGCCGGGAAGCGGCGGCGGCGTTGCGGAGCAAAATCATTCCCGCGTTTTCCAAGCTCTACGATTTCATGACCAACCGCTATTTGCCGGGAGCGCGCGAAACCATCGGCATGAGCGAGTTGCCCGATGGCCCCGCCTGGTACGCCTACCAGGCGCGCGCCCAAACCACCACCGACCTGACCCCGGCGCAAATCCACGACCTCGGCTTGTCCGAAGTGAGGCGGATTCGCGGCGAGATGGACCAAGTGATTGCGCAAACCGGATTCAAGGGAAACTTAGCGGAGTTCTGCGATTATGTCCGCGCCGAGCCGCGCTTTTTCTACACCAACAAGGAGGATTTGCTCAACGCCTATCGCGCCCAGGCCAAGCGGGTGGACCCGGAGCTGTCGCGCTTGTTCGGCAAACTGCCGCGGACCCAGTACGGCATCATGGCCATCCCGGCTTACTCGGAGAAATCGCAAACCTCGGCTTACTATCAGCCCGGCTCGGCGCAGACGGGCCGGCCCGGCTATTTCAACGTCAACACTTATGCGCTGAACATGCGGCCGAAATGGGAGATGGAAGTGCTGGCCTTCCATGAATCCGTGCCGGGGCACCACCTGCAAATCTCCCTGGCGCAGGAAATGGAGGACATGCCGGAATTTCGCAAGCACGCCTCCTACACCGCGTTTGTGGAAGGCTGGGGCCTTTACTCCGAGGGGTTGGGCGGCGAGCTTGGGTTCTACAAGGACCCTTACTCAAAGTTCGGCCAGCTTTCCTTTGAAATCTGGCGCGCGATCCGGCTGGTGGTGGATACCGGCCTGCATTCCCTGCACTGGACGCGCCAGCAGGCCATAGATTATTTCCGCGAAAACTCAGCCAAGACCGATCAGGACATCATCGTGGAAGTGGATCGTTACATCGCCTGGCCCGGCCAGGCCCTGGCCTACAAAATGGGCCAGTTGAAAATCAAGGAACTGCGCGCCTACGCCACCAAGGAGTTGGGCGACAAGTTCAACATCCGCGAATTCCACGACCATGTCCTGAACGGCGGCGCGTTGCCGCTGGACGTGCTCGAAGGACGCGTCAAAGCGTGGGTGGCGGAGAAGAAAGGTTAGGCAAGGGCCAAATCCGCGCTTTACAGCTTTTGTTTTGCTCCGCACATTACCGGGCGTGCTGGTAAATGTCGCGAATAACGGGCCCATGCCGGCCGGGTTGCGGACGCCGGACCCGGATCCGCTCTCGTTCTCCAGGCTGGAACGGGCGATCAAACAGTCGCAAAACTATCTGCTGGGCCAGCAGAAGCCGGAAGGCTACTGGATCGGGGAACTGATGGTGGACGCCACGCTGGTGGCCGATATGATCGCGTTTCATCATTGGGACGGCAAAGTGGATGAGAAATGGCAGCGCAAGGCTGTCCATCATATCTTCTCCCTGCAAATGCCCTCCGGCGGCTGGAACATTTATCACGGCGGGCCGGCGGAGATCAACGCCACCGTCAAGGCCTACCTGGCCCTCAAGCTGGCGGGCGTGCCGGCGACGGACCCGCGGATGTTGCGGGCGCGCCAGGCGGCGCTGAGCCTGGGCGGGGTGCCGCGGTTGAACACTTTTTCCAAGTTGTATCTCGCCCTGCTTGGCCTTTTTCCCTGGGCTTACGTGCCCACCATCCCCTGCGAAGTGATTCTGATCGGCAAATGGTTCTACGTGAATTTCAACGAGATGAGTTCCTGGAGCCGCTCCATGATCGTGCCCCTCTCCATCATCAACCATTTCAAGCCCACCCGCCCCCTGCCCAAACACGCCACCCTGGACGAGCTGTATCCGCAGGGATTTCATGAGCGGGATTTGATGCTGGCGCGCGATCCCCAGCGTTTCACCTGGCGCAATTTTTTCATCTGGCTGGACAAGCTCCACAAATTTGCCGAGCATTTCGCCGCGCTCAAAATCCATCCCTTCCGCCGGAGCGCCTTGAAAAGGGCGGAGCAGTGGATGGTGGAACGGTTTGAAGGCAGCGACGGCCTGGGGGCGATCTTTCCGAGCATCCTCAATGCCCTGATCGCGTTCAAGGCCCTGGGCTATGCGGACGATCATCCGCTCGTCCGGCGCTGCGAGGAGGAATTGAAGAAGCTGGAGCACGAAACGGAACACAGCCTGCGCATGGAGCCTTGCACCTCCCCGGTCTGGGACACCGCCATCGTGGCCATCGCCCTGCACGAGTCCGGCCTGGACAGCGATCACCCGGCCCTGGCGCGGTGCGCCGAATGGCTGATGGACCGCGAAGTCCGTTTCCGCGGAGACTGGCAGTACAAAAACCCCGCGCCGGTCGAGCCGAGCGGCTGGGTCTTTGAATTCAACAACCAGTGGAACCCGGACGTGGACGACACCGCCATGGTGCTGCTGGCCCTGCGCAAAATTCCCACGGGCAATCCGCGGCGGCGCGACGAGTGCTTCCAGCGCGGCCTCAATTGGATGCTCACTTTCCAATGCAAAGATGGCGGCTGGGCCTCCTTCGACAAGGATTGCACCAAGGGGATTCTGGACAAAGTGCCCTTCGCCGACCACAACGCCATGCTCGACCCCGAGTGCGCCGACATCACGGCGCGCATTCTGGAACTGCTGGGCTACGAGAACTTCGACCTGCAGAACCCGCGGGTGCGGGAGGCGCTGGCGTTCCTGCGCCAGCACCAGGAGAGCGACGGCTCGTGGTATGGCCGCTGGGGAGTCAATTATATTTATGGAACGTGGCAGGTCCTGCGCGGCCTGCGCGCCCTGGGCCTGGACCTGCGCCAGCCGTGGCTGCTCCAGGCGCGCGACTGGCTGGAAAGCGTGCAGCACGAGGACGGCGGCTGGGGCGAACGCTGCGACACCTACGACGATCCCGTCTTCAAAGGGCAAGGCCCCAGCACCGCCTCCCAAACCGCCTGGGCCGTGATGGGCTTGTGCGCGTTTGGCGACCCCAACCGCCCCAGCATCCACCGGGGCATGGAATACCTGGTCCGGACGCAAAACCCGGACGGCAGTTGGAGTGAATCGGAAGCGACCGGCACCGGTTTCCCGCGCGTTTTCTATTTGAAGTACGACATGTATCGCAACAGTTGGCCGCTCCTGGCCCTGGCCACTTATCGCAACCTCTTCAGTCAAGCGGGGGTCCGGCGCGGCGGGGAGGGGTTGGCGGATTTGATGCCTGCAAACCCGCCGCGCCAGCGGGCGGAGCAGCCCATTCTCCCGTGAGTTGGTTCTACCGAAGCCTCCTCCGCCCGGTCCTTTTCGCGCAAGACTCCGAGAAGATCCACGACCGCGTCCTCCAGGCCTTGGGCTGCGCGAGCCGCTACCGGCTCTTGTCCGGCCTGGCCGCCGCCCTGTATGCGGCACCGGAACTGCCCGTGGAAATCATGGGCCTGAAATTTCCCAATCCCGTCGGGCTGGCGGCGGGCATGGATAAACTGGCGCAAGCCGTGCCGGTGTGGCCGGCGCTGGGTTTTGGGTTCAGCGAACTGGGCGGCGTCACCTGGCATCCCCAGCCGGGCAATCCATCCCCGCGCCTTTTTCGCGCGGTCAAGGACCAGGCGCTGATCAACAGCATGGGCTTCAACAACCCGGGGGCCGAGGCGATGGCCCGCGCGCTGGCCCAATGGAAAGAGGCGGGACTCTGGCCCTCTCACCCTGTCGGCATCAATTTGGGCAAATCCAAAAGCACCCCTCTTGGCCAGGCAGCCGGGGACTACGCCAATTCCTTTCGTGTGCTCCGGCCCCACGCGGATTTTTTTGTCGTCAACGTCAGTTCGCCCAACACGCCGAACCTCCGCCAGCTCCAGGACAAATCCGCGCTGGACGAGATTCTGGCGGCCCTCCAGGAAATTCAGCCGGGCAATCCGCCATTGCTCCGTCCCATCCTGGTCAAAGTCGCGCCCGACCTTTCGTTCGAGGCGCTGGATGAAATTCTCGAGCTGGCCGGGCCGCGGCAGGTCGCCGGAATTGTCGCCACCAACACCACCCTCGCCCGTCCGGAAACCCGCGACCCGGAATTGAGGCGCGTGTATGCGGCGGCCGGCGGATTGAGCGGGCGGCCCTTGCGGGCGCGGAGCACGGAGGTGGTGCGGCATCTCTATCGCCAGACGCGCGGCGCGCTGCCGATCATCGGCGTGGGAGGAATTTTCGACGCGGGCGATGCCTGGGAAAAAGTCATCGCCGGGGCATCGCTGGTGCAGATTTACACCGGGATGATTTATCAAGGGCCGGGCATCAACAAAGAGATCGTCCACGGCTTGAGCCGGCGCCTGGCCGGCCAGGGCTTCCCCTCCTGGCGGCATGCCGTGGGATCCGCCGCCAAAGACTGAGAGATCGGGCCGGGCAGACCGGCCAAAAAATGGCCGCGCAAGTTGGCTTGACGCCGATGCCGCAAGGTTGTATTAGTCAGGCTCTTGGGCATACTGTTGCGCCTGACACATGAACGCCTGCGGATCAGCACCAAAATTGCAGCGGCAAGCCTCCACGGAAGACGCTCCCCGCCGCGCCCTTCCATGAACACCGAGGAAAAGAATCGCAAGCTGGCGGTGTTCCCGCGGAACAATCCGCATCCCGTCCTGGAGTTTTCGGCCCAAGGGGAGTTGATTTACAGCAACGACGCGGCCCACCGCATGGCCGTTTCCCTGGGCGAGAAATCCATGCTCGACATTTTGCCGCCGGAAACCAAGGCGATCATCCAGCAGTGCCTTCTGACGGGCGAAAATAAATTGAACCTGCACACGACCCTGCAAAACCGCACCATCGCCTGGTCGTTCATCCCGGTCGCCGAAAGCGAGACGGTTCATTGTTACGCCAACGAAATCACCGAACGGCTGGCGCTGGAAGCGCAGGTGCGCCATTCGGTCAAGATGGAGGCGGTGGGGCAGCTTGCGGCCGGGGTGGCGCACGATTTTAACAACATCCTGACCATCATCCAGGGCCACGCCGATCTGCTTCTGCAATCGCGCGATCTGCCCGCCCCGACGGAGAAGTCGCTGCGCCAGATCTGGTCCGCCGCCGACCGCGCCGGCAAACTGATCCAGCAGTTGCTCATGTTCAGCCGCAAACAGGTCATGCAGCCGCGCTACATTGACCTGAACGAAATTATCTCCAGCGTCAGCCCCATGTTGCAGCGCATGTTGGGCGAGCACATCACTTTTGAATTTTCCCCCGTGCCGAACCTGCCCGTGATCTACGCGGACGTTGGCATGATTGAACAGGTGCTGGTCAACCTCTCCATCAACGCCCGCGATGCCATGCCCGGCGGCGGAAAGCTCTCCATCAGCGCCGCCCCGCGAGTTCTCGAACCGGTCGCCTGCGTCGTCAATCCCGAAGCCCGTCCGGGAAATTTCGTGTGTCTGAGCATCACGGACAGCGGGGGCGGGATGGACAACGCCACCTTGAGCCACCTCTTCGAGCCGTTTTTCACGACCAAGGAAATCGGCAAAGGCACCGGCCTGGGTCTGGCCACCGTTTATGGCATCGTC